>JACCDW010004988.1_pt1 | contig 41947 bp, 49 predicted proteins | sample 7449781 | NCBI WGS metagenome assembly JACCDW01 (sample SAMN15323449, study PRJNA562643) | freshwater metagenome | isolation source: river surface water | place: USA:Blue River Watershed | collected 2017-08-18 | reverse complement strand
CGATCCCGATTCAGTAGGTTTTGTAGGATATGTAGATGGGCAATTTGGCTGTTGCTGTCCTTGCTTGACATGTTTCCAACCAGCAAAAGTCCCTCAAGTCATTGCGTGAGATGTCTGCTTTGGGTCGAAAGCGCCAGTAGGGTGACCCTTTACGCTTGTAGCTCCAACTTCTGGAGAACTCCCCATGAGCGTGACCGTTGATGCTCGCGAAGCTGCCCACATGCTGAAGGTCCACTACGAGACGGTGCTGGACCTCATCGCCAAGGGGGCCCTCCCTGCCGCCAAAATCGGTCGCACCTACGTAATGATGACCCAGGACGTGATCGACTACGTCCAGAAGGCCATTGACCAGCAAACAGCGGAGCGGATGGGGTGGGACGTTTTGAAGCCGCGCGGCGCTCAGCCCAGGCGCCGCTACCCTCGGATGTGACCCGCTCACGGAGGCTCAAAAGACGGGCCGTCCGGGCGTTTAGTGGAACAACCCTGAAATAGTGGAACAAAACAAAAGGCCCTCACATCGCTGCAAGGGCCTTCAATTCTGGCTCCCCGACCTGGGCTCGAACCAGGGACCTACGGATTAACAGTCCTTGGTAATAGTCAAGGAAATCAACCACTTAGGTCGGAAGTTATTCCACTATCTTAACCGACATCCGCTCTGTTTTTTAGAGGGGCCGAAAATTTTTGTGGAACAAAAAAATAAGGCGTTGTTGAGATGTCCAGGCTATCCCTGACGGCTGCTTTTGCAGGTCGATCAATAGCCCATGTCCCTTTTCTTGTTACCGTAATCTGAGCGCGCTTTTGCGTCCGAGTAGCCCATCGCGGGCAACACTAAAAGAGCAAAAAAACCGATGACCAGCCAAGAAACAATGCTCAGGAGAAATGAAGCTCCGGATTCACAGCTGTCTGGAGAAAGCTCAAAAAATCGGCCAAGCCCAGTGGCATGCAAAGCCTCAATCACAAGCGAGGACGGCACGTAAAAAACCGCTTTGACGGTTCCCCAGATATCGGAGATCGTAATGAGTCCGTCAAAGTTTCGATCGAACTGTCCAAGTGTTGCAAGGCAAATGCTCATTTGAGAGTCCGGTTCAGCTTCACATCAGCATCAATATACAGCCAGATCGCATACAGACTGGCGTTTGGCCGGGTTCACCTGGTCGGCTTGACCAGTTTGCCGATGCGCTGGCGAACGTAGTGCCGGGTCATCTTGCCGTCGGCGTGGCCGAGCAGGCCTTGGGCGGCATCCATGCCCGCTTGGTCTTCGATCTCGGTGGCGGCCTTGGCGCGCAGGTCGCGGAACTGGAAATCCTTGGTGGCAATACCAGCGGCTTCGCGGGCCTTGCCAAAGCGCCCATCGAGGGCCGAGGCGGTCAACGCCTGGCCCTTTTCATTGACCACCAACGCCAGCGAAATGACCACGGCAGACTTGCCGCGTTTGGCACTGGAGTTGCCAGCACCGGCGACGATCGCGGCTTTGCGCGCCTTGATGCGCTCGATCACCTTGGCCAGCTCGCCCTCGATGACGATGCGCAGCTTGGTGCCCGTTTTGTTTTGCTGCACCCATAGGGCGCCATCGTGGATGTCGGTTTCCTGGAATTTCAGGCAATCCCCGGGGCGCTGGCCAGCCAGGTGCGCCAAGTCCATGGCATCGCGGGTCGGCTGGTCGGCCTCTTCGTAGACGGCCTGGAAGACCTCATCGGTCACATATACATCGCGGCCCTTGGCCCGGTTGCGTTTGACGCCCACGGTCGGGTTCGGCTTGGCGGTGTACCCCTGCTCGCGTGACCAGTTCCAGATGTGGGAGAACAGCGCCAGCTCTTGCGTCGAGCGGGTCACTTTGCGCCAGTCGCGGTACTGCGCAATCATGTGCGGCTCGATCTGGTCGAGCGGTGCGGGCGGGTTGTCGAAAAACTTGTAGAGATTGGCTAGCTCGGCCAGGTTGTCTTTTTGGGTGCGCGGCGCCTTGGTGGGGAGCACCTTGGCCACGTACTTTTCGGCCACATAGCGGAAGGTGATGGTGTGCGCGAATTTGGCTTTCGAGTTGCCACTCTCCAGCTCGGACCACTTGCGCACGGCCTCGACGTAGTCTTTGCCCAACGGCAATTCTTTGCTGCCGTCGGGACGGTAAAAAAAGTAGGTCCCGCTCGGGCGCACGCGGGCGTACATCCGCGTGGGCAGGTTCATGTGGGTGGTGCGTTTACGTCCCAAGGGCTGCTGACCTCCATGGTCTGGTGTGTTTCAAGGCTTCCTGTCGTGAGCCTTCGACGGCGGCTTTGGAGACGATCGGGTGGCCGGCGGCGTTCACAAAAAATGGGATGCCCATCTTGCGCAGCTGTTCAACTTGCTTGCGTTTTTGAGCCCAGCCAGTCAAGGTTCGGATTTCTTCAGGTTCCAGGAAGATCATCTGTCTCTCCCCGAAATCCGCCGAGCGTTGCTACCCAGCGCCCGCTCGACCACCCCGTGAATATGAATCGCAGTGGTTGTGATTTCAAGGGGCATTGCGGATTGAGGTGCAACCAGTCGTGAACACTCCCGCACCAAAGCCCTTTGCGCGCTGCAGTCCGCGAACAACCACCCCATACCCCAAGGTTTGTGCGCTGACAGGACAAGATAACAAAGCGGAATCTCCATACCGCCTATTGAATCGGCCAGAGCGTGACGCGCCAATGTACGCATGTCACAATGAAATGCAGCTGGCGGACCTACGCGAGCAGCTTTCGTTACGAATTTGACTTATGTTTGACTTGCAGCATTTTGATTATCTAGAGGACTTCTCAGCAGATGAGTTGGCGGGGTTAATGATTGGGGTCGACCCACGTGATCTTGGGGGATCGGTTCTGTGGAAAACGATCGAACCGTTGTCGAACAGAATTGAGCGTGACTATCAGCGGGCCTGCGAGGCCGTAAAGATGATTTTTGTCATGCACGGTAAAGACGAAGTCGATTCCAAATTAAAAACTCCGGGCTTGGGGCTGTTCAGCGTAGACCTCCAAAACGCAATTGACAATTACTCTTGGATAGAAGACCCAAAAGTAGTGCTGGACTGGATCGGCTCCCATCAGTCCCAACTTGATCGGCAGCGTTTTGACAGAGTAGCTATTTCCACATGGCTGACCGAATCAAAATTGAAATCCAAGTACAAATTCAACCAGGAGTCAGTCAGTGAGGAAGTTCAACCGGCTGCATGTCCGCAAACACAGCCGGCAAATACTGGATGGCCATGGGGATCACATACAACCCAAGATTTGGAAGACCTGAAAGCTGCTGCACTTCACTGGTGGAGCGACTACAACCCTCAAGATCATTCCACCGCTCCCAAAAACGACAACGTCATACGTTGGCTGATGGAGGAACGAGGCACTGTTGAAGATAAAGCGAAAAAAATCGCTTCAATTTTGCGCCCGAAGGACCTGAAATCTGGACCGCGAGTCTCACATGGAAATAAAGAATAAATATCAGCGATTTTTTTCCCATATTTTTGAATGGGCCGACAAACATCGCTTTCTCTTTTTGACATTTATTTCAATAACAACCATGGCGATCGCCTTTGCCGTCGCATATTGGTACAAAGAAACATACGGAGTGACTTTGCAAAATCGTGTCACTTTTCTTTTTACCTCTATTATGATAATAATTTTAATGGTATTCTTTTACGTTAATTTGCAGCGCAGAATTATAAATGAAAGATTTGAATGGACAGTTGGTGTTATTAATCATTTATCCGAAAGAATAGAAAATATTAAAAACAACAACTGCGTTGAGGAAAACCACGAGCAAAGTTCAATCTCATATAAATGGCCTTGGGGTAATCACAACACAAAAGACCTTGAACATTTGGCTGCCGCCGCCGAGCGGTTTTGGAAACTTTATGACCCCAGCGACTTCACAACGGCACCCACAAACAAGGTGGTGGCGGAGTGGCTTGTAACGACCAGAGGAGTCGCTCGCGATCGAGCTAACTACATGGCCAGTATCTTGCGCGCGGATGGGTTACCAGATGGCCCGCGAAGATGAACGAACAGGTACGAACGAGACCATCAGCATGCTCCAGGACACTTCGATCATCGCTCGAAGTTTTGAGTGGTGCGACACCACTTTCATCATATAAATCAATAAGTTAGATAGTAGTTCTGAACCACTCGAACCATGGTGGTTCCAGTGATTCGACCGTTTTTTTAGTGTTGCTCCGCCCTTAATCTACCTCTGCTGCCACACCTGGTGGCACGTAGCAAGGAGCAACCAATGAACAACCTGATCGGGGGTTTGACCCCCCGTGAGCACTTCCATTTGCATGGAAATCTGCCCACTGAAGAGATCGAGCTGCTGCTCGATCAGTCGGACCTTTTTGCTGATTTTGTGGCAATCGCCACAGAAATCGCCCCCGACCTGACCAACCAGGCGTATTCAAACCCAGAGGCGTATAACCTGGATTTGGTTCGGTCCCTTTTGAAAATCCTGCGTGAGGTCAAGAAATGAGCACGCAGGAAGTATTCGTTCAGCGTGCCAAATGCTATTGCGGCACTGGGATTATCGAGCGTGAATTTTATTCGCCAGATAATCCATATTCAACGGCATACACAGGCAACCCGACAATCAAGTGCCCGATTTGCGCTTTAAATTGGGCTGCCTGGTCTGAAGATGTGTTGGTGCCCAATAAAGAGGCACCGCACAACCCAGACTTGCCCCCGCGTTTCCGTCCTGACTGGAAGTTCTGCTGACGCGGAGTCCGATCATGGCAGTGGGCAGCAACACACGCGAAGTTCAGTTGGTCATCGTGACCGACCGCGTAGTCGCGCCCGATACCAACCAATGCCGCGAGTGGGCCTTGACCGACAGATTGTTTTCGTTGGATTTGCCCGTTGGTTATGAGGGCGGGGTGAAGCCGGTGGTGGTGGTGGCCAACCGGGTCGAGCACCTGGCCCCACTGGTAGCGGTCGGGGTGGCTTTGTCGAATCGCTTGGCTGTGGACGAAAGCGACTGGGCTGTGGGCGCGGACCCCTATCGTTTCGAGCGCGCCAGTCGCTCCAGTCAATTGGTCAATCAAGCTATGGCCAAACTTAACGAAGCTCGCTTGGCGGGGACACTCGATCCCTTGGTCTATACCAAGCTACGCGCTTTGCTGCAAAACACCAGCAGTGACCGGGTGCAGTTCTCGAAAGACTGGGAATACGCCGCCCCGTTGTATTGCAGCATGACGGTCGAAGGCTGGTGCGACTACGAAACCGCGATGGTATTCCGCATGCTGGGCAAAGTCCGAAGTGAGGACAGCGAGCGCCAAGACCGCCGTCGCGGCCGGGAGTTCATGCAAGCCGTTCGAGACGGCCGCAACCATGATCTATTGAACGCCCCGTCAGCAAACATGGTCGAGCTAACCGAAAAATATCTGACCAAGATCATGCCCTTGATCCTGCCTACCTTGCGTACTGAGGAGCAGGTCAGCCTAAAGAAGCTGATCACCGTGACGCCTCGTGGTGGCCGCGTCACGTCGGCTTCAGAAAAATCAGGACATGACAAAAAACACCGACCCACTCGAATTCCATCCCTCACTGCGCTTCCTGCGGGATTCACTGCTAGTACGCGATCCTGAAGCCAAGAAAGCCGGCGAGGCTTTGCTCACCCGTGTCATGTTGCTCAGCACCATGAACACACGTTTGCCCCCTGATCGTCTGGTGTGCACCGACGATGCCGCCAGGATCATTGGCGTCGAACCAGCAGATTTCGACCGCCTGGCTTACCAAGCGCAGATCAAACCCCGCTATGTCCTGACACATGCCAGCTACTGGCTGGCCAGAGACGTGTACACCCTGATCGATTGATGGGCGCCGCCCACGCCAGGCTGGGGCCGTCCAGCGCACACCGCTGGCTCCGGTGCCCCGCTTCGATTCCCCTCTCTGAGCAGCTGCCACCACGACCAAGCGGCCCGGCTGCCGCTGCTGGCACCGTCATGCACACGGTCTTTGAGCGCAGGCTGCTCAAGCAGCACGACTTCACTCTGGAAGAAATTGAACTCCTTGCCGAATTCGATGTCGTCGAATCGCGAGCGCGCTCGATTGTGGACCAGGCCGAAGAGGCCGCCGTCGCCACGATGCAGCAGCACGGGCTGCTGGAGTTTTTGACCGAGACACGCGTTGACCCCGGCGCAGTGATCGGGCGCAGCGATTTCTGGGGCACCGCCGACCTGATCGCAGCCGATCCAAACACCGCGACTTTGCTGGTGGGCGACCTGAAAACCGGTCGAGGCAAAGTCGAAGTCGAGTTCAACGACCAATTGCTGGCGTATGCCGTCGGCGCCGAGGCTTTGCTGCAATTCACCCCGAAACGTGTGCTGCTGGCGGTGTTTCAGCCGCCGGTGTACGGCAAAAAGGCAGCTGTCTGGGAAACAACTTCAGACACCCTTCGCGAGTTTGCCCAGTTCGCTCGTGAACGTGCCCAGCTCACCGACTTGACCACCACAGCACCAACCCCCAGCGATAAAGCCTGCCAGTGGTGCCCAGCACGAGCCATCTGCCCCGCGCATCGGACGCTGTGACGGGAGTGCTCGGTTGCTTCACAAACCTCAATCGAAGCCCATTTTTTCAAGCTGTCCCACAGAGGTAGCCAACCGTCTGACTGCATTCGCACTGTGACGCCGTTCAGGTGCCGCGTCACGTCTTCATGTATTGAATCCATATCCGCCCCTCCATTTCGGCGGTGGCAATTTCAACCTTCAAAGGAATTGCAAAATGGCTACTTCGGCTTTTAAGTCTTCTGTTTCCCCCGCTCAACGTACTGCACCTGCAGCTGCACCTGCAGCCGCTCACCCGCCAGTTGAAGTGCTTGGTGTTCTGGGTTACCCCTCGCTCGTGACTCCCGATGAGCGGTCTGGCGGTAAGTACAACACCCTGGTGCTCATCACTGATCCTGACGATCAGAAAAAGCTCGAAGAGCTGGTCAGTGCCGCTTGCATGGAAACCTTCCGCAGCCCCCAGTTGCCTCCCGGGGCACATAACCCGCTGCGCGACAGCAACGAAAAAAATCATGCGGGTGAATTCGCTTTCAAACACCCTGCCTTCCGGGTGCCTGGCGGCATGGTGGTCCGTGCCAAAACGGCTTACCAGCCGAAATGTGTCGCGGGTGAGCAGGAGGAGGAGATCGACCCGTCTGAAATCAACGGGGGCGATCAAGTGGTGGTGCAGCTCAGCGCTTACGGCTACAGCAACCAGTCGCAAGGCGTTGGGCTGAGCCTGGGCCGCATTTGGCTGGTCAAAAAAGGGGAAACCAAGATCGAGCGTGGCAGCGGGGCGGGGGCCAATGTGCAGCGCATCGACCGTAGCCGTCTGCGCTTCAACGATGGCACAGGCGTAGCGGCTTGAGTTTGGTGGGGCGGTGCAAGCCGCCCCTTTTTGTTACAGCAGGACCCCACACATGCACACCCCCGACCAACTGCGTTCATGGCAACGCAAGGCAGCTGACATTCTGATCAAACACGACTACCACCTGCTGGGGGCCCAGCCCGGCAGCGGCAAAACCGTTACCACCTTGTCGGCCATGGCTCAGCAGCCACGCCGCACCTTGCTGGTGGCGCCCGCCATCATCCTCGACAGCGTCTGGCCCAGTGAGGCCGAGGCCTGGAGCCACACCCAACACCTGACTTTTGACCTGGCGCACCACCACACCGGCGCCGACCGTGCCCGCCTGTGGTTTGAAGGCCACGCCGACGTGGTCACCTGCACCCCCGACACCCTGATCAAGTTTGCCCACGAGGTCCAGCGCCGCTGCTTCATGCCCGTGCGCCGCATCGTTGTCGATGAATCCCAGTTCTTCAAGAACGCCACCGCTGCCCGCACGAAGGCCTTGCATGTTGTGGCTGAGCATGTGCCGACCTGGCTGCTTTCGGGCACGCCCACCCCCAACGGACCCATCGACTGCTGGTCGCCTGGGCGCATCGTTTCCAAAGGTGGGGAGTTCTGGCAATGAGCAAAGAATTCTTCGCTTGGCGTAACCGCCACTTTGTGCAGGTCACCGAGTATTCCTGGCGTCCCAAAAACCACCAGTGCGAAAAGCGCATCCGCGATGAATTGGCCAAGCACGCGGTGGCCATCAAACTGGAAGACGCCGCCAAGGGCATTCCTGAGCCCCTGCACAGCGTCTATCCCTTCGCTTGGGACGACGCACACCGCCAACGCATCCAACGCTTTTTGGCCACCAACGAGGTCGAGTTCCCAGGGGGCAAGGTGCGCCAGGCACTTTCGGAGGGCGCCTTCCTCGCCATCCTGCGCCAGCTGACCTCGGGCCTGGTCTATGCCGGTGAGGGCGACAGCCACGCGCACCTGCTCTCCAGCGCCCGCATCGACGCGCTGCAAGACCTGATCGAAGGCACTCAGGGGCCGGTGCTGGTCGCGGTGTTCTACCGCGCCGAAGTCGAGGCCCTGCTGCGCCGATTTCGCGGCCAGGCCTCGGCCTTTGTCGGCAACACGCCACCGGCTGAACGCGCGCGCCTGATCGCCGACTGGAACGCCGACCGCATCCCGGTGCTGCTGGCGGCGCCCAGTGCCATGGGGCACGGCATCAACCTGCAGCACGGCAGCTCGCGCACCATCGTTTGGTACACGCTCAGCTTCGACTGGGCGCAGCGGGCCCAGTTCAACGCTCGCCTGGTGCGCTCGGGCCAGACCAAGACGGTCTCGATCGTCAACCTGGTGGCCGACGCGGGCCTTGACCTGATGGCGCTGCGGGCCTTGGAGGCCAAGCAAGACAGCGAGCGGGCCATCCTGGACGCGCTGGACATCCGCCACCGTTTCAACCAAGCGGAGGTGGCCCATGCAGCAGCCTGACACCCGCCTGGTCTATGACCTGGAGATCGCCGTCAACCGAACCATCCTTGGCATCAAGGCGCCGGGGCAGCCGCCTGAGCATGTGGTGATCGATGCGCCACTGAGCGGCGACACCGTTGCCTCGATCATGCAGCGCCTGGGGGGCGGCGTCGAATTGACCGGCTACAACAACACCGGGTTTGACACCTACATCCTGAAAGCCGCCTTGCAAGGGGCCGAACCCGCGTATTTGCACCAGCTGGCGCAGGACATCATCACCAGCAAAGCCCCTGCCTGGCAGGTGGCCCGCAGCCATGGCGTGGACCGGTGCAATTTCAACGAGCTGGACTTGATGCACTACACCCCTCGGGGGCGCCTCAAGGACTACGAAGGCCGGCTGGGGCTGGCCATCGTTGATCTGCCGTTCGATCCACACCAACCCATCACCGACGCCCAGCTGCCGGAGGTGCTGCGCTACTTGGAGCACGACCTGGCGGCCACCGAGACCCTGCGCCAAGCGGTGGAGGGCGATGTGCAAGCCCGTCTGGTGCTGGAGCGCATGTTCGATGTGCCGGGGTTGACCAAAAAGACCGCCGCCAACGTGGCCGCCACCATCATCGTCACCGAGTACCTGCGCGCGAATCCCGAAGTGGATTTGGCTTACATCAAGGCTTCGGCCCAGCGCATGCGCAACTGCTCTTTCACGTTCTACGTGCCCGAGTGGGTGCGGGCCGGCATTCGAGGAACGCAAGCCGAACGCATCGCCGACGCGATCGATGGCACTGAGTTCTCGGTGAAGGACGGGGTGCGCCAGCCACTGACCCGCCCCTGGCCGGAGCTGATCCGGCTTTCCGAGGAGGACGGGCTGGAGGCAGCCTTTGGTCTGGGCGGTGTCCACACCAAGGACAGCGCCTGCCAATACAGCGGCGTGAGCTATGACGTGGCCTCGCTGTACCCGCACATCATCATGCACCCCGACTGCACGCCGACCCACCTGGAGGAAGCGCAGTTTCATGCCATTTACGGCCGCTTGATCGAACGCCGCTTGCAAGCCAAGAAGGCGGGCGATAAAGCCACCTCCAACGCCTTGAAGCTGGTGCTCAACAGTGCCTTCGGGGCCTACAACTTCGGCTTTTCGCAGCTGTATTCCCCCGACGCTTTTCTGTCCATCACCGTCAGCGGCCAGCTGTGCCTGCTGGCGCTGGCCGAGCGTGTCCGACCACCTCAGGTTCAGGACAAAGGGGTGTCGGTGTTCGTGACGGCGCCCAGCAGCGAAACCCGGGTGGTGTCGCTCAATACCGACTCGATCGCGCTGCAAGTTGCGCCTGGCGACGAAAAACGCGTGGAGCAAGTTGTCGGCGCCTGGGAGCAAACCTTCGGCTTCCAGATGGAACGCACCGAAGTGCTGGCCCACCGGGGTTTGAACATCAACTCCTACATCGAGGTGGTACGCGAAAGCGACGGTCCGCCCGAGATCAAGAGCAAAGGCCTGCTGGCGCACGACCCCGGCATTTCGGCCAACCACGACGCCCTGGTGGTGCGTCAGGCCATTGGCCAGCAGATGCTGGATGGCACTTCGGCCGAGGCCTTCATCCGGGCGGCGGCCGAGCGGCGCGAGATTTTGCTGTTCACCGAAATGCGTTCGGCCCCGGGCAGCGGGTTGCGTCTGGGCGGGCAGCCGATCGGCAAGCTGATCCGCGTCTACCGTTCCACGCGCGCCGACTTGCCCAGCATCACCAAGGACGCGACCGATGGGGCGGGCGAGCAGCAGCTGGAAGGTGGCTTCGCCTACCTGCCCGACATCCACTGGCCGGTGGCCAACGACGTGGACGTGGACTGGTATGTGCAGCAGGCCCAATTGCTGCTGACGCAGACCGACGTGCCGTACAGCCCGCAGCACAACGCGCTGGCGCAGCAGCTGCAGGCGCTCGGGCTGGAGGTGCTGGGCGTTGGCGGTGCGGCCACCGAGCTGCGCAAAGGCCACATCGACACCGAGGCGGTGGCCAAAGGCACTGACAAGAACCCGCGCAACTACTCGGGCGACCGGTGCCTGGCCGTGAGCCTGACCAAGGGTTCGGGGGTGCTGGCGCTGCCCGTCGCCGTCACCGGCGAAGACTCGCTGGTGCTGCGCTTTGGCACCGACGTTCAAGCGCTTGGCGAAATCCACGATCGCCAGCGACTGGGCAAAGCCGAGCTGAAACGCCTACGCAAAGCCGGGGTGAAGGTGCAGGAAAAGGGCTGGCTCAAGGTGTATGACCTGCGCGATGGCGTGAAGCCACTGCTGGCAGGTCAGCCGGTCAGTCCGCCGCCAAAAACCAAGTCGGATCAAAGCGAACAAGCATCGCTGCCGGCGCAAGCCGAGCAAGTCACCAACGACGATTTCTTGTGCCTGATGTTTGGCGACGATTTGGACGATGCCTTTGTGTGCTCGAACACCACGCCACCCGACACCGACGACGAAATTGCCAAAGCGGGTATGTGGGGCGGCGGGCCAATCGAACACGCTCGCGATCTCTACAAAAACCCGCAGCGGCAGAACTACACCTGTGTTTCCACCTTCCGGCGCGATGCGGCGGGTATCTACTACCGCCAGAGCGAGTTTTTCCAAGGGCTGAGCTTTCTGGTGCTCGATGACATCGGCACCAAGGTGCAGGTCGATCCACGCACGCTGGGCTTTAGTGAGCCGACCGCCATCATCGAAACGTCGCCCGGCAACCATCAATGGTTTTACCGCCTGAGCGAGCCGGTGCGCGATGTGTCGGTGGCCAGTTTTCTGACCAAGCAGGTGTTGGCCACGCCGGTGCAAGGGCACCTAATGACCGACCAAGGCGCCAAAGGCATCACGCGCCTGTGCAAACTGCCGCAGGGGCGCAACCTCAAATTGGCGCTGGGCCAGCCCTGGCAAAACCGCCTGGTGAGCTGGCGACCTGAGTTGGCATATTCGGCCAGGGAGGTGGCCGGATGGTTTGGCCAGTCCTTGGACCAGGTGCCCCAGATCAGCGCCTCTCCGGCGGCGACGGCCGATCAGTCGGGTGAGCATCCCTTGATCCAAGCCCTGCACGCGGCCGGCCTACTCAAGTCGGCGCAACAAAAAGGCTCGGGATGGTGGGACATCACCTGCCACCAACACCACCTGCACACCAAAGCTGTGGACGATGGCACCGCCGTCAAAGTAAAGGCCGATGGCAGCTGGACCATGCGCTGCCTGCATGGCCACTGTGCCGATTTGACGCCGCGTGACCTGTATCGCTACCTGATCGATAACGGACACAATCCGACGCCCCCGCAAGCCTGCATTTATGTCGCACGTATCGACCGTGCCCGTTTGCCATTCGCTCTACCGCAGGCGCCCGACCCGGAAGACTTTTCATTTCTGGACCCGGACGATGGTGGTGCCGGGGAGGAGGTGGACTACCCGGACCCGGAGGAAGCCGGCGGTGGAGGGCTGGGCTCTGTTGGTGGTTCTGGCTCAGGGTTGGGCGGTGTTGGAAAGCCAGTGATCTATGTCGACCCCGGCTTGCTACCGCACATCATGCGGCAGTGCGCCAATTTGCTCGATGACGTTGTGTTCAAGCGCGGCACTCACCTGGTGCGTATCGGCCGCGCTGCTGATTTGCAGGATGGTTTGTCGCGAATGGGTAGCCAACCCATCGTTTTTCCGGTGACGCGCAACTGGATGGTGCGAGAGTTGACCGAACGAGCCGAATTTAAGCGTTGGGACCTTCGGAAAAAAGATTACAAGGTGGTGGACTGTCCTGGGAACATTGCCAGCGCTTTGGAAGACGGCAGCGACGATGTCACTTTCAGACCCTTAACGGCATTGGCCAATGCACCATTTCTAAGGGTCGATGGCTCGGTTTGCGATGTGCCGGGATATGACGATGAAACCGGCATTTACTACGCGCCTACGCTGAGCTTTCCTCAGTTGCCTTCTCAACCCAATCGGGCCGAGGCACGTGCCGCGCTGGACGAACTGTGTGATCTGGTCAAACAGTTCCCGTTCGCTAATGCGGTGTCGCGCTCAGTCTTCCTGGCCGACGTGCTGACGGCTCTGGCACGTCCCACGCTGCCCAAGTCGCCGGTGGTGCTCTACACCGCCAGCATGGCCGGCTCGGGCAAAACGCTGATGGCCTCGATCGCCAACCTGATCGCTTATGGCCACGCCACCACCCACCCTTGGCCGAACGGAAACGAGGAAGAACTGAAAAAGGTGTTCACCTCAGTGCTGATTGCCGGTGATCCAGTGGTGGTGTTCGACAACCTGCCCAACGGTGTCATGGTCAAGAGTGCCGCGCTCTCGCAGTTCGTCACGTCTGATGACTACGCCGACCGCAAGCTGGGCGAATCGGAACGCCTCAAGTTCCGCAACCGCACGCGGGTGGTACTGACGGGCAACAACGTCACCTTGGCCAGCGACAACGCCCGCCGCACCATCGTCTGCGAGCTGCAGTTGCAGGTGGAATCACTGAAGGATCGCCAAGTGCTATTTGAGCACCCGAATCTGGCCGGTTACATCAAGCACCACCGGCCACGGCTGATTGTTGCGGCTTTGACGGTCCTGCGTGCCTACGCGCTGCACCCACAACCGCTGAATCTGACGCCGCTCGATTCCTTTGAGGACTGGTCGTGGCGCGTCCGAGAAGCGTTGGTTTGGCTGGGTGAAGAAGACCCGGTGGGAGCAGTCGATTACGGCAACGACGGGGCTCCAGAAATCGGACAGGTCTTTGCAGCGATCCATATGGTCGCGCGGTCAAAAGTGCCATCGCGTGATCCTGAATTCCGGGCCAGTGACTTAGCGATCTGGGCCAGTGGCAACTTCGCGCTGCGCGACGCGTTGGAGCAGGCAGGATGCGCCGATCCGGTCAGCAGCAGCAAGGTCGGCTACTGGTTACGGGCGCACAAAAACAGGATTGCCGGCGGTTTGAAACTTCAGTTCAGGCAAGTGCACGGTGGCCGTCAACCAAACAGCTGGCAGTTGGCTCCAGCGGAATGCGAGCACAAATCATGAAATTTGCTCAGAAAACAAGCAGAACCATGGGGGGATGGGGGGGATATGGGGGGATGTTTTATCCGAACGCGAGAAATTGTCAGTCTGAACCTCTAATTGCAAATTTATTAGTTTGGGCTGGATCATCCCCCCAAATCCCCCCATCCCCCCAGGGGGGTGACTGATGGGTCGGATGCAACGCACCAAAGGCCAGGTCGGTGAGCGCGAAGCCGCTGCCTTGATCCGAGAGCACACGGGATGGGAAGTGCAGCGGCGCGTGCGCAACGCCGCTGGCGACAGTGACCTGCTCGGCGTGCCTGGTTGGTCGGTCGAGGTCAAACGCTACGCCAGCGCCAGCCGAGCCGACATCGCCGGCTGGTGGACTCAATGCGTAGCGCAGGCAGGCCATGAGCTACCCGTGCTCTTCTACCGCCTTGATCGGGGCACCTGGCGAGGCGTCTGGCCCTTGGCAGTCAACTTGCGCATCCAGCACGCAGCGCAGTGGCACGACTACGAGTGGACCGTGGAGGGCTCATTGGCAGCCTGGGCAGCGGTCGCACGGGACATTCACGAAGACAGAAAGGGGGCAGCATGCGACAAAACCTGAGTGCGGAGATTCCGCTGAACCTGCAAGAGGCCGACGAACGCCTGACGCGCTATGGGCGCTGGGCCATGGAACGCCTGCGGCGGCATCGCTGCGGCAGTGCCGAAGGGCGTTACCGCAGCTTTCAAGACGATGAAGACCGGGCGCCTCGCGAGGAGCTTCAGCACATCGACGAAGCGCTGGCCTGTCAGCGGGCGCTGGCGCGAGTGCCCGAGCTGGAGCGCCGGGTCTTGATAATTCTCTACATACCCAATCGCCTGCCTATCGAAGCTCAGCTGCGCATCGCTCAAATACCACCGAGATTGTGTCAAGAACGACATCTCCGTGGTTTAGTCATGTTCAATAACATTTTTCAATCGATGCGTACACAAAAAGGAAACTCAAATGATTGACCCGATGAACTCCCTTACCGGCCTTCAACAAGCGCTGGATGAAAAAATCGTAAAACTCCAATCCTGTCGCTTGTTCTCTGACATGCGAATGCTCGTTGATCAACCGAACGGCGTTTACAGATTCACTTATGCGCTTCTTGACGGAAAACGAGTTCGGGCGATCGCAATGTTTGCGCACGCCGATCCCTATGAAGGCGCTCACTGTTTTCAAATTGGGTACGCGGTTTCCGAACCAGATCGAGGACAAGGACTTGGAATCAAGGTGGCGAAACAGGGTCTTGCCGAGCTAAAAAATGGTTTGAAGGCTAACCAGTTCAAAACCTTTTACGTCGAAGCAGTTGTTGGCATTGATAACACCGCCTCAAACAAAATCGCTGCCTCATTGTTTTCGGCAGCACCTGCTCCAGTGAAAGATCGCTTGTCTGGAGAAGATGCTTTGCAGTACATGGAGAAAATTGATTTGGCAGCGAATTGACAAATTGAGAAAAACATGGCAGGATCGCGCTACCTGATGTGATTTCAGCGAAGTGGCATGCCTTATGGCAGGCCACCTCGTCACCAAACTCTAGCCCGCGACATTGATGTCGGCGGGCTTTTTTGTTGCCCAAATCCTGCACTCCACTGAACTGCCAGGCGCTCGGCTCAGGCGGTGAGGCCCCGCAGGCCCGTGCAGCGATGGGCAAATCGCAGCCACCAACCACCCCGCCGCACCAGCGCCTTGCCTCCTTGGGCCAGCGGCGGGGTGTATTGGCCATCCCAGCCAACCATGAACCCCTCGACAGCCAGTTGGCGCAAGGACAAGCGCAGCAGTAGTGAACGCGGATATGGCGCTGCATGGCAGCGTGCACGCCGAGGCTTCCTTCTAAGCCACCCGCTGTGTGTCATGTGCACCGCTGAGGGCCTGACCACAGCCGCAGAGGTGGTGGACCACATCCAACCGCACCGGGGTGACCAGTCATTGTTTTGGGATCAGAGCAACTGGCAGTCGCTTTGCAAAGCCCATCACGACAGTGACAAGGCCAGGCAGGAGCACGGCACGCGTGAGCGGGCCAAGTTCTATCCAGCCGGGCGTGTGGTCTGGTGATTTGTGTGCCATCGCACATTAAGTGTGTGGCATCGCACATTGAGTGTGTGGCATCGCACAAAAGTTGTGTGTGCCATCGCACAGAGGGGAGGGGGTGCAAATCCCTGCGACCGAATTGCATCAGACCGACGTAGGACCTTCGTTTTACCGCTAACCCACGACACGCCATGAAACGCACCCGATCCGACTCTGCCGCCAGTGCCGTCAAGGCCATGGTCAATGCGGCACTGCCCCAGCTGCCCTTACCTGAGCACGTCCAGCTGCGCGAGGGCGATCACCCGTTCTGGGATGGCGTCCTTCGTGCGCGCGCGCGAGACGAATGGACCGAAGCCGACCTGGTGGTGGCGGCTCAGCTGGCCCGCTGTCAGGCCGACATCGAGCACGAGCAGCAGCTGCTGACGGTGGAGGGCTCGGTGGTGGAGAACGCCAAGGGCACCCAGATCATGAATCCCCGCGTGACGGTGCTGGAACAGCTCTCGCGCCGGGAAATGGCCCTGATGCGTACCCTGCGCATGGGTGGCCGCATCGCGGGCGATACCCGCGACCAGTTGGGCAAACGTGCCCTGGAGCGCAAAGCCCACCAGATTCGGACCGAGTTGGAAGACGACGGTCTGCTGGCGCTGTGACGCGACGCAAACTGACCCGTGGTGAACGGGTCATTCAGTTCATCGAGACCTACTGCCTGACCCCCGAGGGGCAGCACATTGGTAAGCCGATGAGGCTGGAGGCGTTTCAAAAGCGATTCATCCTTGAGATTTACGACAACCCGTACAAAACGCACACTGCCTACCTGTCGATCGCCCGCAAGAACGGCAAAACCGGTCTGATCGCGGCCATCCTGCTGGCCCACTTGGCAGGACCCGAAGCAGTGCAAAACAGCCAGATCGTCAGCGGCGCCCGTTCCAAGGACCAGGCGGCGGTGGTGTTCGACCTGGCGCGCAAGATGGTCGAGATGTCGCCCAAGCTGAGCCAGGTGGTGCGGGTGCAGCCCTCCGGCAAACGCCTTATCGGGCTGAACCGCAACGTGCTGTACCGGGCGCTGGCCGCCGAAGGCAAGACCGCCCACGGTCTGAGCCCGATCCTGGCCATCCTGGACGAAGTGGGCCAAGTGACCGGGCCGACCGATGAATTCGTTTCGGCCATCACCACGGCGCAAGGCGCTTATGAAAACCCGCTGCTGATCGCCATTTCGACGCAGGCACCCACCGACGCTGACCTGTTCAGCATCTGGATCGATGCGCAAAAGCACGCTCCTGACCCCCGGGTGGTCTCGCACATCTACGAGGCCCCGGCAGACTGCCAAATGGACGACCGGCAGGCCTGGGCAGCGGCGAATCCGGCCATGGGCAAGTTCCGTTCGATCGCCGACATCGAAAAACAGTGTCGCCAGGCCATGGAGATGCCGGCCAACGAGCCGGAGTTCCGCAATCTGATCCTGAACCAGCGGGTGGAGGCTTCCAGCCCGTTCGTGGCGCCTTCCGTCTGGAAGGCCAACGGCGGCGAGGCCGAGCCGGTGGAGGGCAAGCGGGTGTGGGGCGGTCTGGACTTGTCCAGCGTCAACGACCTGACGGCCCTGGTGCTTGTGTCCGAGCAGGGCGATGTGCACTCGGAGTTCTGGCTGCCGGGTGAAGGCCTGGCTGAAAAGAGTCGCAAGGACCATGTGCCCTACGACCTGTGGGCCAAACAGGGTTTTTTGAACACCACGCCGGGCCGGGCCATCGAATACGAGTTCGTGGCCGAGTTCCTGCGGGGCCTGTTTGACCGCTGCGACGTGCAGGCCATCGCCTTTGACCGGGCCTTGTTCGTGCACCTCAAGCCGTGGCTGGTCAAAGCCAACTTTGCCGAGCACGAGCTGGAGAAATTCATCCCGTATGGCCAGGGCACCTTGTCGATGACCCCGGCGCTGCGGGAGTTGGAAGTGAAGTTGCTCGGCAAGCGCCTCAAGCACAGCAACCACCCGATCTTGGAGATGTGCGCCCGCAACGCGGTGGTGGTCGGTGATTCCGGCGCACGCAAGTTCGACAAGAAAAAGCAGCACGGGCGCATTGACGGCATGGTGGCACTCGCCATGGCGGTCGCAATGATGCCCAACGAAGGCCTCGGCCCCTCGGTTTACGAGGAGCGGGGCGTCATTTCATTTTGAAAGTTGAGCCATGGCGGCCTATCAAAAGTACACCCCGGCGATCGAATCGATGCTCGAAGGCATGAACCTGGGCAGCGACACCTGGAAGGTGGCCCTGGCGGCCTCCATCAACCTTGCCGACAGCACCTTCACGCCGGGCACCACCGACCTGGCCACTGGCAACGGCTACACCGCAGGCGGCAACACCTGCGCGGTGACCAGTTCCAGCCAATCAGGCGGCACTTTCAAGCTGGTGCTAGCCAATCCCGCCGTCTGGACCGCTACCGGCGCTGGCTTCACCTTCCGCTACGCCATTTTGTGGAACGCCACCACCAACCAGCCTGTGGGCGCCTGGGATTACGGCAGCGCACAGGTGGTGGCCGCCGGGGAATCGGTCACGGTCACCTTGGACGGCACCAACGGCGTCTTGCAGGCGTCTTAATTTTTTTGGAGATCACCTTCGATGGCTACCTTTTTCAAATTCCAAGACTTCAGCGAGCAACTGATCCGGGGCGTGCACGACTTTGACGCGCACACCTTCAAGGTGTACCTGACCAACGCAGCGCCGAGCGCCAGCCTGGATGCCGTCAAAGCTGACCTGGCAGAAATCACTGCTGGCAACGGTTACACCGCAGGCGGCAATGCCACCACCATCACAGTGGCCGAAGTCGCTGGAACGACCACCGTTTCGGGCACGGAGGTGGTTTTCACCGCCACTGGCGCAGTGGGTCCGTTCCAGTACGCCGTGCTCTACAACGACACCAGCACCTCCAAAAACCTGGTCGGGGCTTGGGACTACGGCTCGCCGATCTCGCTGGCAACGGGCGAAACCTTCACGGTGAAGTTCTCGAACACCAGCCCCGGCGCGATTTTGACGCTGGCGTAATCCGAAAACGCCATGGCCATCATCCGTGGCGCACCAGGGTCGTTAGCGTATTCGGCCCTAAACGGGACGAGTGTTTCGGTACCGTACCCCGCAAGCAACGGGGCAGGGGACAAACTCGTCCTGTTTGTTGCTCAAAAGCCATCGACGGCCAACAGTGGCTCGGTCACGACCCCCGCAGGGTGGACCCTGGTCACGTCGATCAGTGCTGCGGGTGGTTTCGGCATCACCCTGAGCGCCGATACGGGCAACACCAACCTCTACGTTTTTGAGCGCATAGTTCCCGCCGGTGGTTTGAGCGGGAGCTTGAGCGTCAGCCTGACCACCAACAACGTCGCATGGGCGTACATGGAGTGGCTGACCACGGATTCACGGGGTTGGCAAAACAGTGCGGGCTCGACCGGCTCAGACTCTTTGGGCAGCGTGTCGTTCAACTGTCAATTTACTGACCCGGGTGTCAGCGCTGGGGACTTCGCACTGGTTGCCTTGTGTATCCCGACCGATGTCACCACGCCCAACCAGTTCAGCAGTCAAACCCTGAGCCAAACGGGAGTCACGTTTGGCACGTTTTCCGAAAACAGTGAACCGGACAGCTCTGTCGGCAACGACATTGGCGGATGGACTGGATACGCGCCAGTGCTCTCTGGCACAGGCTCTGGAAACATCCTTTTTGAAGTCATAGCGACTGGTACCACTGGCAACACGCGAGGCCCGGCAGTCTTTGTCCGGGTGCGAGACGCCCATCTGCTGGACGCGCAGCCCGACACTTTCACGATCACGGGCCAGGATGCCACACTGACCCAAGGGAGCAGCGGCGCCTCATTGGCTGCAGACGCTGGACAGTTCAATGCCACCGGTCAAACAGCCACCTTGGCATATGGCCGTGTGCATTCGGCAACTTCGGCGAGCTTCACGCTCAGCGGAGCCAGCGCCACTTTGGCCCGCAGTCGCCAGTTTGCGGCTGAGGCAGGCAGCTTTTTAAGCAATGGCCTCGACACCGGTTCGTTCCACGGGCATCTGCTCGATGCCCAAGCAGGTGCTTTCGCACTGGCGGGGCAAACCGCCGGACTGACCAAAGTCAACGTCTACGCACTCGACGCGCAGCCCAACGCCTTTGCTTTCACAGGGGCCGCCGCGCAACTTGCGCGCAGTGTGAGTTTCGGCGCAGATGCTGCAGCCTTCACCTTTGCAGGTCAGACGGCGGCCCTAAGCCGGGTCAGGGTGTATTCGCTGGATGCCCAGCCCGCAACATTTGATTTGACTGGGCAGGCGGCCTCACTGGCTTTCACGCAAAGCCGGACATTGGATGCCCAAGCCGGTGCGTTTGCGGTGACAGGCGTCTCAGCCACGCTGACCAAAGTCAGTGTCTACGCCTTACCGGCTCAAGCAGCGGCCTTCACGCTCATCGGTTCAGATGCGGCCCTGGCCGACAGTCGCCTAGTGAACGCCGAGCCAGCGACATTCGCCTGGACGGTGAGCCCGATCACTGCATATCGCGGCAGGGCATTGGATGCCCAAGCGGGCACGCTGATGCTCACGGGCCAGAGCGCCGTGCTGGATGTGCTGAATGTGTTCATCCTGCAGGGCGAAGCTGGCACGTATACGAGCACCGGCCAAAGCGCGCTGATCAGGCGCGACAAATCCTTGGCGGTTGCTGCTGGCAGTTACAGCACCCTGGGACAAAGCGCACAGGTGCAGCGCAGTCGCCAGTTGCGCAGCGATGCAGGGAATTTTTCGATCACTGCAACGGGCGCCACGCTTGCCCGAGGACGATTGTTGGCAGCCGAAGCCGGAACCCTGGTGGCCTCCGGCAGCACGGCCCAAATGCTGCGTGATCTGCATCTGAGCACCGATTCGGGCAGTTACGGCTGGCACGGGCAGCTGGCGCAGGTTCTGTTTGGGCGACTCGTGCTGAGCGCCAGCGGAGACTATTCGATCCAAGGTCAGCCCAGCAGCGCGCTGGTGGCCGTGGCATTTGAACTGGTCAACCCTTATGCCGTTCATGTGCAAGCCAGGCCGCGCTTCACCCGGGAGCGTCGCCCCACGTTCTTTCACCAATCCCCGCGCTCGCGGGTCATTCATGAAGCCGTTCAATGAGCATCACGTTGGAAAAGTTTGCAGGCGAATCGATCCTGTTCGATTTGGACTGCACGGACAACTTGGCGCCCGATGAAACGATCGTGGGCACGCCGTCCATGGCGTTTTATCCGGCATTGACCGGCCCGGACGCCTTGACGTTTGGCACGCCTGTCATCAATTCATCCGTCATCCGCTACCTGGACGGCAAGGTCGGCAAGGTCGGCGGCGTCATTCAGGTTCGCATCAGCGGCGGCACCTCCACCAACGCCACCACGCCTCGGTTGTACAGCGTGCTGGCCACGTTTTCGACCTCTTCGGGCAACACCCTGGTGGCCCGCATGAAGTTGTCGATCCTGAGCAACCAATAAGGCAGCACATGGCAAGTTTCTGGAAAAACCTCACCGGGATGGTCCGCAAAAGCGCGGCCTCACCCGATTGGGGCACCTTGGAGCGTTACCTGAGCTGGGCATATGGCGGCGGTACGGCGTCCAGTGGGATGGTCGTGACTGCCCAGACGGCCATGCAAAGCGCCGCCGTGTATTCCAGCGTCAAAGTGCTGGCCGAATCGATCGGCATGCTGCCGCTCAACCTCTACCGCAAGGAAGCCAACGGCTCGCGCACCCTGATGGTCGACCACGCGCTTCACCCCCTCATCCATGACCAGCCCAACGACTGGATGAGCAGCGTGGAGTTTTGGGAAATGATGGTCATTTCGCTGAACCTGCGCGGCAACGCCTTCGCTTACGTCAACCGCAACCGCTCGGGCCAGGTGGTGGAGCTGCTGCCGCTGCACCCGGACATGGTGCGCGTGGAGATGGGCATCGACTACCAGCTGCTCTATGAGGTCACCATGCCCGACGGCAGCCTGCAGCGCTTTGGCCCGGGTGACATCTTCCATGTGCGTGGCCTGACCCTTAACGGCTGGCAGGGCATCAGCCCCATTGCCTACGCCCGCGAGAGCATCGGCCTGGCGCTCGCCACCGAGAAATTTGGCGGGCAGCTCTTCAAAAACGGCGCCAAGATGGGCGGCGTGCTGGAGCACCCCGGCAAGCTCTCCAAGGAGTCCTACGAGCGCATCAAAACCAGCTTCGACGAAGCCCACTCCGGCGACAACGCCCACAAAACGGCGCTGCTGGAGGAGGGCATGAAGTTCTCGCGGATTTCGCTCTCGGCCAACGACTCCCAGTTCCTGGAAACCCGCAAATACCAGCGCAGCGAGATTGCGGCCATCTTTCGGGTGCCGCCGCACATGATCGGCGACCTGGAAAAGGCCACCTTCAGCAACATCGAGCAGCAGTCGCTCGAATTCGTCAATTACTCGCTCATGCCCTGGCTGGTGCGGATCGAAAAAGCCATCAAGCGCGACCTGATGCAGCCCTCTGAGCGCAAAAACCTGACGGCCAAGTTCAACGTCTCTGGCCTGCTGCGCGGTGACGCCAATGCCCGTAGCGCGCTGTATCACAACGGGATTTTGGACGGCTGGATGACCCGCAACGAGGCCCGAGCCGCCGAAAGCGAGCTGGGCATCGTGCTTAACCCGATCGACGGCCTGGACTTGCCCCTGATCCCGCTGAACATGGAAGACGGCACCCGCCCGCCAGCGCCCGATGAGCCCGAATCCAACCCCGAGCCGAACTCCGTTTCGGACGATTCAACTAACGATCCCCAATGAGGCCCCGGATGTACCACCTCGACAAACCCTTTGAGATCAAAGATGTCAACGCCAATGGAACTTTTGCTGGCTATGGCAGCGTCTACGGCAATATCGATCAAGGCGATGACATCGTTGCCCCTGGCGCCTTTGCCGAATCTCTTAAAGCCCACGCCGCCAAGGGCCGCATGCCAGCATTGCTGTGGCAGCACAAGCAATCCGAGCCCATTGGCACCTTCACCGCCATGCGGGAAGACGAGCACGGCCTTTATGTCGAGGGCAAATTGGCCCTCAAGACCCAGCGCGGCGCCGAAGCCTACGAGCTGATGCAGATGAAAGCCCTGAGCGGCATGAGCATCGGCTTTCAAAGCCAAGAAGACAACTTCGACCGCAAAAGCGGCATCCGCACCATCACCAAAGGTGAGCTGTGGGAGGTCTCGCTGGTCACCTTCCCCATGAACGACGCCGCTCGCGTCATGCACATCAAATCCATCGACGACATCGTCGATTTCAAGAGTGCCGAGAGGCTCCTGCGCGATGCAGGTGGCTTTTCTCGCTCCGAAGCCGTGGCACTTGTGTCGCGCATCAAGAGTCTGGCCCAGAGCGAATCTGTGGACGAAGACGAAACCCGGCAACTGATCAAGGCGCTCACGCACCGCACTCAGCTGCTGACCCCGTAAGCAGTCCCTGCAAACCCCCACCCAGCCCGCCTTGAGCGGGTTTTTTCATTTCTGGAGCACTCAAATGAGTAAAGAAATCCTGGACGCCATCGAGCAATCCAACCGCGCCTTTGAAGAGTTCAAAAAGGTCAACGACCAACGCCTTGAAGAACTCAAGACCGGCGGCGCCACCGCCGACATGCAGGCCAAGATGGCCGCCATCCAGTCCGATATGGCCGAACAAAAGAAGCTGATTGAGGACATGGAAGCCAAAGCCAAGCGCCCGCACTTTGGCACCGACGGCAAAGAGGTCAACCAAGCCGAAGCCGAGCACAAGCAAGCCTTCAATGGCTTCATGCGCAAGGGCAAAGTCGATGGCCTGGCTGATCTGGAGTCCAAGGCCTACGCCTGGAGCACCAACAGCGGCGCCGACGGTGGTTATGCCGTGCCCAAGGTCATCGATTCGATGATCACCGAGCTGGCCACCAACATCAGCCCCATGCGCAGCCTGGCCAGCGTGGTGCAGATCAGCACGACCGACTACCACAAGCTGGTCAACAAGGGCGGCACGGCCTCTGGCTGGGTCGGTGAAACGGACGCCCGTCCGGCGACCGCCACCTCGGTGCTGGCCGACATCAAGCCCACCATGGGCGAGCTGTACGCCAACCCGCAGGCCACCCAGCAGATGCTCGACGATGTGTTCTTCAACGCCGAGCAGTGGCTGGCCAGCGAAGTGGCCATCGAGTTTGCCCGTGCCGAGGGTGCCGCCTTCATCACCGGTGACGGTACCAACAAGCCCACCGGCTTCTTGGCTGGCGCCACGGCTGCCACCGCTGACGGCACCCGCGCCTTCGGCACCATCGAGCACATCGCCACCGGCACCTCGGGCGCCTTCAAGACCCTCACGGCCACCGTCAACCCCGCTGACGACCTGTTCACCGTGGTGAGCAAGATGAAAGCGGCTTACCGCGCTGGCTGCTCCTGGGTCACCAACAAGGCGCTGCTGTTTGAAATCATGGCGTTCAAGGACTACCAAGGCCGCTATGTGTTCAATCCGACCACCGCGCCGGGCGTGGCCGACACCATCCTGGGCTACCCGGTGGTGGAAGCCGAAGACATGCCGGCCAAGGGCGCCAACAGCCTGTCGCTGGCTTTCGGCAACTTCCGCCAGGGCTACCTGATCGTGGACCGCATCGGCACCCGTGTCGTGCGCGACCCCTTCAGCAACAAGCCTTACATCGGCTTCTACACCACCAAGCGAGTCGGTGGTGCGCTGATCAACAGCGAAACCATCAAGGTCCTGAAGTTCTCCGCTTCTTGATGACCCAGCCCCGGGGCGCCTGGTGCGCCTTGGGGCTTTTCTTTGGAAAGTTCCCCATGAAAAACATCCTTTTTTTGCAAGATTTCGGTCCGCACAAGGCTGGCGAGCATGTGATGGCCGAGGATCAGGTGGCTTGTGACGCCGTCGCCTGCGGCGCCGCTGTGCCCAGCGTGCAGCCGGTGCCCCAGAAGGCACCTGCCAAAACCAAAGCCGAGGCCAAGTAATGCCCTGCGCGCTGGTCACTGCGCCCACGGCGGAGCCGGTCACACTGGCCGAAGTCAAATTGCACCTGCGGGTCGAAGACAACGCCGATGACGCCCTGATTGCCGCCCTGATCACGGCAGCGCGCCAGCATGCCGAGCACGACACCCGCCGCGCTTTGGTCACGCAAACCTGGAAGCTGGTGCTGGATGCCTTTCCCGAGAGCGTGATCACGCTCGACCGTGCGCCGGTGTCGGCGGTGGTCTCGGTGGTCTACATCGACCCCGAGGGTGTGAGCCAGACCTTGAGCGCTGCTGGCTACCAACTGGACGCTGTGACCGAGCCGTGCCGCCTGGTGCCCGCTTATGGCAGCACCTGGCCCGCGACGCGCGCGCAAGTCAACGCGGTGACGGTTACCTACACCTGCGGCTACGGCAACCCGGACACGGTGCCGGAGTCGATCAAGCGCTGGATGCTGCTGCGCATCGGCGCCCTCTACGAAAACCGCGAAGAGGTGCTGACGGGCCGCGCCATCACCCTGGCGCCGCTGCCGTTCGTGGACGCGCTGCTGGCGCCATACCGTCTGCTGGAGTTCTGAGATGCAAGCGGGCCACCTGCGCCACACCATCGTCCTGCAGCGACGCGATGAACAGCGCGACGCGCATGGCGCCCAAGTCGCCACCTGGAGCGATGTGGCCCAGCTGCGCGCTGCCATCACCCCGCTGACTGGGCGGGAGGTGCTGGCCGCGCAGGCGTTTTCCGCGCAACTGAGCCACCAGATCGTGGTGCGTTACACCCGCTGCCTGTCCGACCCCATGGACCTGCCCAAGCTGCGCATCCTCTACGGCCAGCGCATTTTCAACATCCAGGCTGCGATCAACGAGGAAGAGCGCAACCGGCACATCACGCTGCTGGTGTCGGAGGGACTCAACGATGGCTGAGTTGGTGCACATCAAAGGGTTTGCCGAACTCAAGCGCGCGATGCAGGCCTTGCCCAAGAACATCCAGCGCAACGTGCTGCGCGCTTCGGTCAATGCGGGCGCCCGCCTGGTGCGCGATCAGGCCCGCATCAATGCGCCGGTCATGCCCGTGGCCTTGCCCGGCCATCAACCACCAGGCACCCTCAAACGCTCCATCGTCACCGCTTTCATCCAAGAAAAGTCCAATGCCCAGCAGGCCACCTATTACGTGACCGTGCGCCAAGGCAAAAAGTACCGGGGGCAGGGCAAGCGCCAGAGCAAGTCGCAAGACGCCTTTTATGGCGCCTGGGTGGAGCTGGGCCACCACTACGTGGCCCCCAAGCCCAGCGCCACCACCTGGAAGCGTCACCGCCAGCACCAGCACGCCATCGGGGTGTTTGTGCCACCGCACCCCTTCCTGCGCCCCGCCTACGAGGCCAAGAAATACGAGTCGGTGCAGGCGATGCGCCAGTACATGCTGCAGCGCCTGCCCCAAGAAGTTGAAAAGGCCCGCCGCTCATGAGCATGCAGGAATTGTTTGTGGCCCTGGTGCAAAACGCCACCGACGCCCAAGACCGGGTCTATCCGCAAATCGCCCCCGACAACGTCCAGCGGCCCTACATCGTCTACCAGCGCGTGACGCAAAACGTCGAAAACGTGCTGGCCGGACGCACGGGCCTGACCAATACCCGTTTACAGGTAGATGTCTATGCCAGCACCTATGCACAAGCGCAGCAGATCGCCGCCGCCGTGGCCGATCTGATGGCCGGCTGGGCCTTGCCCAACGTCCAAATCCTGGCCCAAGACATCTACGAGAGCGACGTGAAGTTGCACCGCGTGATGGCGGATTACTCGATCTGGCACACCTGATCGCCGCCGCCCTTATCCGTTCCCCCACCAACCCGCCTTGAGCGGGTTTTTTTTCGCCCCCTCCACCCGCCTCGTGCGGGTTTTTTCATTTCTGGAGCACCAAATGACTTCCACTGCAATCTCTGCGCAGGGCAGCGTTCTGTCTATCGGCACCGGTTCGGGCGCCGCCAAGACGATCTCGGGCATCAGCCTGGGCAACCCCACCATCATCACCGCCACCGCGCACGGCTTTGCCGAAGGCGATGTGGTGACCCTGGCCGGCTTGACCGGCGTCGACGCGTCAGTGCTCAACGGCCAGACGGTGAGCGTGCGTAACGTCACCACCAACACCTTTGCCGTCTACATCGACACCACCGGCAAAACCATCACGGCAGCGGGCACGGCCACCTCGGTGACGCTCACCCCGATCGTCAACGTGCGCAGCTTCAGCGGCTTCGATGGCGCCGCCAGTGAAATCGATGTGACCAACCTGTCGAGCGTGGCCAAAGAGTTTGTCTTGGGCCTGGTCGATTCGGGCCAGTTCACCTTCGAGATCGACTACGACTCGGACAACTCGGGCCATGTGGCCCTGCGCTCCAAGCAGGTCTCGGGCGTGCTGTCGAACTTCAAGATGACGCTGCCCGATGCCACGGTCATCACCTTCAACGCCTACGTCAAGAAGTTCAGCCTGGCCGGCGGCGTCGATGCGGTGATCCGGTCCTCGGTCGATCTTCGCATTTCTGGCGCCGTTACCGGTCTGTGAGGTGAATTCATGGCCCTGAGCAAAGACCAAATCCTTGAAGCCGATGACCTGCAAAACCAAGAGGTAGATGTGCCCGAATGGGGCGGCACGGTTTACGTGCGCTCCATGACCGGCGCCGACCGCGATGCGTTTGAAGCCAGCATGGTCACCGTCAACCCCGACGGCAGCCGCACGCCGGACATGCGCAACCTGCGTGCCAAACTGGTGGCGCTCACGCTGGTCGATGAGGCGGGCAACCGTCTTTTCGAGGTGGCCGACATTCCCCGCCTGGCGCTCAAGTCCGCCGCTGCGCTGGAGCGGGTGTTTGAGGCGGCGCAACGCCTGAACGGCCTGGGGGTCAAAGCCGAGGAAGACGCCGTAAAAAACTGATCGGCCAGCCAGAGCGGAGGTTCTACTTTCGCTTGGCGCTGGCCCTAGGCATGACGGTTCGTCAGCTACTTGCGCAGACCTCCAGCCAGGAGCTGTGCGAGTGGCGGGCGTTCTACACGCTGGAGCCCTTTGGCGACCTGGTGGCCGACCAACGCCATGGCATTGGCCAGGCGCTGGCAGCCAACCTGCAGCGCGACGCCAAACGCCGCCCCGAGCCCTACGTGCCCGAGGACTTCATTCCCTGGCATGAAAAACACCGCCGCAAGGACTCCCGCACCAACGGCAAGCTGCTGAGCGACCCGAAAGCGCAGGCATCCCTGATCAAGTCCCTTTTCCGCAAGAAAAGCTGACCCTAAGAAGCACTCACCATGGCCACTCTCGGTTCCGTTGTCGTTGAAATGTCGGCCAGCACGGCCAAGTTCGAGTCGGACTTGGGGCGCGCTGCGCAGATGGCGGAGCGGCAGATGGCGCAGATCGACCGCGCCGTGGCCATGGTCAAAAGTGGGCTGCAGACGCTGGGCCTGGCGGTCTCGGTCGGCTTTGCCGTCGATCAGATCAAAGGCCAAATCGAGCGCGCCATCCAGCTCGCTGGCGATCTGGACGATCTGGCCGAAAAAACCGGCGGTACGGTCGAAACCCTCTCAGGGCTGGCCTCGGTGGCCAGGCTCTCGGGCACCGACCTGGACTCGCTGGGAGTCTCCTTGCAAAGGCTCTCGCGGGCGGTGGTGGACGCGCAAAACGGCGGCAAGCAGACCGCCGGCGCCTTCAAAGCACTGGGCCTGTCGATTGAGCAGCTGCGGGGCTTGGCCCCCGATGAAGTGTTCCTGCGCCTGGCCGAGCAGCTCAACCAGTATCGCGATGGGGTGGAGAAAACCACCATCGCGCAGGTGCTCATGGGCCGCAGCGGCGCCAACATGCTGACGGTGGTCAAGGACCTGGCCACTGCTGGCGATTTCCAGGTGCGGGTGACCATGCAACAGGCGCTGGCTGCCGACGAACTCCAGAAAAACATGGTGCGGCTGCAACTGGTCAGCCAAAGCGTGTTTCAGGCGGTGGCCAACCAGCTGGTCCCCGTTTTCAATGACCTGCTGAGCACCTTGCTCAAACTGCAAGCCGCGCCCAGCGGCGTGCGTCAATCGCTGCAGGGGCTGGCCGCCGACAACTCGATCCGCAACTGGGCCCAGCAGGCGGTACTGTTCTTGGCGACCGTCGCCGAAGCGGTGGTTGCCGTGGGCAAGGTCATCAGTGCGCTCAGCGCCAGCGTTGCCGTCGTCATCGCCGATTCGGTGGTGGCCGTCGAATTCGCCAAAAAGCTCTGGGACGATGCCAAAACGCTGGGCAAGGGCAGTGACCAGGAACTGCGCGCCGCACTCGATACCCGGGCCCGGGTGCTCAAGGAGGCCAACGAGCGGTATGCCGCGCTGCTCAAGGACGGCACCGCTCTGAGCGAAGCCCTGCGCCAGCAGTTCGCGAAATCCAACCAGCCCGCCTTGGGCCCGAACACCCCGACCAAACCCGCGCTGCCGACCCCCGACATCTCTGGGCTGGGCAACCAGAACAAATTCCGGGACGACCCCTTCAAAAAGATTCTGGAGGGCCAGATCAAGGCTTTGGAAGACGCCATCGCCGCTGAGAACAAGCTGCTCAAGAGCCGTGAGCAGATGCTCGATTACATCTACGGCCTGGAATACATCACGCTGCGCGAAGCCGAAACCCGCAAGCAGGCGCTGCTGGCCGACAACCTGGCCACCGTCCAGGCGGCCTACGACGAAGAAATTCGTCTGGCGCAAGAGGCCATGGCCCGCCGTGGCGCCACACAGGTGCAGATGGCCGAAGCCAGCAACCGGGCCGAGGAGGCCATGCGCAAGCGCACGGCAGCCGAGATCGAGGCCAACAAAGCGATCACCGACTCCCAGCTCAAACTTCTGGCGGTGCAGGCCCGCTTTGACCTGGCCACCCGCGAGCGCGCCCGCCTGGCTGAGCTGGACAACGCCAACGCCTTGTTCGCCATCTCGCTGCTGGGCAAAACCACGCTGGAGGTGCTCAAGCTCACGGCGGCCCGGCAAATCGAGCTGGACCTGCAAGAGCGCATCCGCCAGTTGCGCAAGCAAGACCCACTGGCCGACACCTCACAGGCGGTGGCCAACGCGGCCATCCAAACGGCTCAGGCCACGTCCCTGATCGAGTTGGCGTACCAACGCCAGCGCGAGGCCATCTTTGGCGCCTCGGAGGCGGTGCGCAAGTACCAGGAAGACGCCAGCAACGCCGCCATGCAGGTGGAAAACGCCATAACGCGGGCCTTCCAAGGCATGGAAGACGCCCTGGTGCGCTTCGTCACCACCGGCAAGCTGACCTTCACCGACCTGGCCAACTCCATCGTGGCCGACATCACCCGCATCATCATCAAGCAGATGCTGGCTTCGGCCATGGGCGGCAATGGCTCCTTGGGCTGGCTGGGCTCCCTGGTGGGGCAGGTGGCGGGCAACCTCTTTGGCACGGGGGGCACGGCAGCCGTGGCCAGCACCATGGGTGGCGACGCCCTGGACAACATGATGACGCTGACCAACGGCTTCGGCACCATCCCCGACCGCGCCATGGGGGGACCGGTGCTGCCGTTCGAGGCCTACCACGTCAACGAAAACGGGCCGGAACTGCTGTCTGTGGCCGGACGCGAATACCTGCTCATGGGCGATGACACGGGGCGGGTCACCCCGTATGAGGCTCAGCCCACCACGGTCAACGTGACCAACAACTTCACCTTCACCACCCCGGTGGACCGGCGCACCCAAAGCCAGATTGCGGCGCAAGCCGGGCTGAGTGTGCAGCGCGCCCTGTCAAGGAACACCTGAAATGAGTTTGACCGTTTTCCCCGATGTGGTGCTCAGCTCCAGCATCATCGCAGCAGGCATCCGTGGCAAAAACATGCGCAGCAACATCCGGGTGAGCACCAGCAGCGGTGAGATGCAGATCAACGTGCGCTGGGCGCGCACGCTGCGCCAATACGAACTGGGGGTGGTGCCTCTTTCAATCGAACAGTGGGCGCAAATCGAGGCCCTGCACGAAGTCACCGAGGGCGGCGCCTTCGGCTTTCTGATGCAAGACCCCAAGGACCGCAGCGCCGCTGCCGGCGAGGGCTTCTTGCAGCCCTACAGCGGCGGCTTGCTGCTGGGCACCATGGGCTATGGCTATGGCGTGCCCACCTACCGACTGGGCAAACGCTACGCCATCAGCGGCACCAGCCGCTTCAAGGACCGCTTGATCACGCGCCCCAAGGACACCCCGTTGGTTAAGAAAAACGGCATTACCTTGGCCAACGGCAGCAGCGCAGGCCAATTCACCATTGACCCGGCCACCGGCATCGTCACCATCCATGAGGACGCCAGCGCCTACCTGGACAGCGCCACCGTGGGCGCTACCACGATGCTCGACTTTGGCTCGGGCAGCTTCGCCAGTTTGTTTGCCACCGGTGGCCGCGTTTGGCTTCAAGGGGTGGTGGGCACCGCCGCCAGTGTGCTCACGGACAAGTCGCACGAAGTGCTGAGCGTGAGCGGCAACACCCTGACGATCAACACCCCCACCACGGGTCTGACGGTCACCAGCGCCCTGGCCATGCGTTACCCCCAGCCCAGCGACACCCTGACTTGGAGCGGCGAGTTCTTTGTGCCGGTGCACTTCATGGAGGATGAAATCGACTGGGACCTGGCGCGTCCGGGGGACATGCAGGACCGGCTGATCGCGGGCCCGAGCGTGGTGCTTCAGGAGATTCGGGAATGAAGACCGTCACCACGGCCCTGGCCAACCACTACGCCAGCGGCAGCACCAGCATCGCCTACCTGCTGCGACTGATCCGGCCCGACGGCCAGGTCCATGGCTTCACCAGCGCCCTAGATTCGGTGCAAATCGACGGGGTGCTGTACTCCAGCGCGCAAGGCCTGGATGTCTCCAGTCTGAGCCTCACGGCAGGTTTGGCGGTGGACAACCTGGAGATGACCACACTCGACGATGGCAGCCTCTTCAAGCAAAACGAGGTGTTCGGCGGCGTCTGGAGTAACACCCGCTTCACCATCGCCCGCTACAACTTTGCCAGCCCCAGCGATGGTCTCGAAGTCCTGATGGCGGGCACCATCGGGGAGGTGACCATCTCCGACGGCTACGTCCGCCTGGAGCTGCGCGGCCTGCAGGCACCGCTGCAGCAGACGATCGGCCAGGTGGTCTCCATCACCTGCCGCGCCCGGCTGGGCGACGCGCTGTGCCGCGTAGACCTGGCACCCCTGACGTTTTCGGGCACCGTGAGCACGGTGGCCAACCGCCGGGAGTTCACCAGCACCAGTCTGAGCCAGGCGGAGCACTTTTTCACCGAAGGGCGGCTGACCTTCACCAGCGGCCCCTGCCAGGGGTTTTCCCACAAGGTGAAGTATTCGAGCGGCGCCAACGTGCAGTTGCAACTGCCCACACCCTCCGATTTCGCGGTCGGGGACACCTTCACCATCGTGGCCGGTTGCCGCAAGCGATTCACCGAAGACTGCACCAACCGCTTTGCCAACGCCCTCAATTTCCAAGGCGAGCCCCACATCCCTGGGGTGGACGGAATCACCCAATGACAACCCGAATGGAAGTGGTGGCCGCAGCGCGGTCATGGATTGGCACGCCCTTTGCCCACCAAGCCCGCCTCAAGGGCGTGGGCGTCGATTGCATTGGCCTGGTCATTGGGGTCGGGCGGGAGCTGGGCTTGTGTGCCCCCGACTTCGATGTCAGCGGTTACGCCCGCAACCCGGACGGCAAATCCCTCATGGCGCTCTCACGCGTGCACATGACCCCGATCAGCCGGGAAGTGATGCAGCCGGGCGACGTGGTGGTGGTGCGCTTTGGCGACCACCCGCAGCACTTTGGCGTGCTGGCCAACTACAAGCACGGCGGCCTGAGCATCGTGCACGCGGCCATGAAAAGCGGCGCTGTGGTTGAGCAACGCCTGATGTTCAGCAGTGCCATGCACTTTGTCGCGGCCTTTGCGCTGCCTGGGGTGGAGTAACACATGGCGCAACTGATCATTGCCGCTGCCGGGGCAGCGGTTGGCTTTGCCATTGGCGGACCGACCGGGGCGCAGTGGGGCTGGATTGCCGGATCGACCATCGGCGGCATGATGAACCAGCCGTCCTTCGACGGCCCGCGATTGGGCGATCTGTCGGTATCAAGCAGCGCCTACGGCTCAACCATCCCGTACCTGGAGGGGCACACCCGCATGGCGGGGCAGGTGATCTGGGCCAGCCAAAAGCGGGAAATCGCCACCACCACCAGCGAAGGCAAGGGCGGCAGCGAGTACACGACCTACACCTACGAGGTCGATCTGCACATCCTGCTCACGGAGAACCCGATCGTGGACGTGACCCGGGTCTGGTCCAACGGCAAGCTGATCTGGACCCGCCGCGATGGTTCTACCGTCGAATCGCGTGATGCCAGCGACAACACCTCACGCTGGTCCCGTTTCACGGTCTACAGCGGCGCTGCCGACCAAATGCCCGACCCCGATGGCCACCCCAATGCCCCGGCTTACCGGGGGCGGGGCTCGGTTTTCATCAAAGACTTGGGATTGGGCAGTTCCGGCGCCATCCCCAACCTGACCTTTGAGGTCACCGCTCAAGGGGTCCTGGGTGCACCGGGCGGCATCCTGCTGCACAGCTTGGGCGTACTGGCCAGGCACGACTATGAGACGGGCGCGCAGGTAGAGACCTATCCGCTGGTGGTCGATGGGGTGAGTTACCCCAACGACTGGCTGGGCCAGTCCGGCGTCAAGGTGCCCAATGCCAACAAGGTCTGGGCCTTAGGGTACGACGAAACGGCGGCTGACCCCAACAACGCTGTGGTGGCCTACGAGTTCGACCCGGCCAGCAAGGTTTACACCCGGCGCATTGCCAATTTGCCGGGCTCTTACGGCTCCTGGATGCGTGTCTCTCCCGATGGGCAGTACATCTACACCCTGGCCTACGACAGCGACAGCATCACCCGCATTCGCATCTCAGACGGCAGTGTCAGCACGGCGGCCACGCTCTCGGGCTACAGCTGGGCCACCGACTTCTTCGATCGGTTTGAGGTCAGCCCCGATGGCAGCGTCCTGGTGGTGGCGATCAGTTCCGACACGCCCACCCCTTTTGTGAGCCACCGGGTGTTGCAGTTTTTCAATGCAGCCACCGGAGCGGTCCTTCACACCGCCAACCTCGGCACGTTGAGCACGGACTGCCAGTACTTGAAATACAGCGCCGATGGCACGCGCCTGCATGTGTCATGGAACAACCTGTACGTCATCGACACCGGCAGCTACGCAGTGCTGCACACGATCGCGCCTTCGTTTTTGGGCGGATTCAATACCGTGGGGGCCATTGCCTTTAATCAAGACGAGTCTGTGATGTACATGGGCTACGCCTTCTACGGCAAGATGGATTACTACAGTCTGCCGTCGTACACCTACGTCAAGACCGTCACCATCAGCAACTTGCCCAATGGCAATGAGGCGTACCACCTGTCGATGACGATGTCGCCCGACTTCCAGCGCATCTACGTGGGTGACTGGGATCAGGACAACGCTTGGGTCTACGACATCCAGACCGAGGCGCGCGGCGCGTTTTTTGCCGAGCCTCAGTTCTGGTCGATGCCGCCGATCATCGTCGGCAGTGGGGACACCACCACGTTCATCGATCCCACCTTGCCCGAGGTGGTGCGCCGTCTGTGCGAGCGTGCCGGGATGACCAGCTCGCAATTCGATGTCTCCGCACTTCCGCCCAGCCCTGTGCACGGCATGGCCATCAGCCAAATCAGCAGCACCCGGGTGGTGCTGGAACACCTGGCATCCACCTATTTCTTTGGCGCCCGCCTGAGCGACAAGCTGTATTTCATTCCCCGCGCCACCAGCCCGGTTGGCCTGATTGCCTACGACGACATGGGGGTGACAGAAGCCGGGACCGAAGCGGTGGAGGTGCTGCCCCTCAAGCAGCAGGACGAACTGGAAATCCCGTCGCAGGTGGCGCTGACCTACATCTGCGAAAGCGCCGACTACCTCACCGACACCCAGTATTCGGACCGGCTGATCAGCAGCCAGGTCAACACCCTGACCGTGCAGGTGCCGATCAATTTCGTGGCCAGCGAGGCCAAAGCGATCGTGGACGCCTTGCTGCAAGACCGGGTGTTCAGCTCACTGGGCACCACCGTCATCGTCAACATGCGCCACGCCCGCTATGAGCCGGGGGATGTGCTGACGCTGATCAATCGGGATGGGACGCGTTACGTGATGCGGGTGGTCAAGAAGACCGAAAGCGGCCTGACGATCACCTACGACCTGGTCAACGATGAGGCCTCGGTGCTGGTGCAAAGCGGGGCCACGACCGCCCCGGCCACCGCCCAAACTGTAGTGCGTCCGGTTGCCCCCAGCGTCCTGACACTGCTCAACCTGCCGCCGATCAAGGACACCGACACCACCGCCCCCGGCTACTACGCGCTGGTGGACAAGTCCGGCACCGGCAGCTGGTCAGGGGCCCTGGTCGAATCCAGCATCACCGGCACCAACTGGACCGCCGTGAGCCAATTCACGCAGAACACGGTCATGGGCAGCCTGACCAGCGATCTGGGCGCCTGGGCCGGTGGGGACGCGCTGGACCACATGAACGAGCTGGTGGTCAACGTCGGCGGCAGCAACAGCCTGGACGGCATCAGCCGCGATGACTTCCTGGCCGACCAGTCCCTCAACCTGGCCTGGGTCGGCACGATCGACACCCTGACGGGCGAAACCAATGGCGAGGTGCTGCGCTTTCAAAACGCCACGCTCGTTGCAGCGGGGGTGTACCGCCTCACCGGCCTGCACCGGGGGTTGTGCAACACCGAGGCCTTCATGAGCCACCTGGCGGGCGAGCATTTCATGCTGCTCAGCTCCCCGGGCGTGCAGTTCATCAGCAGCTCGATCGCCGACATCGGCATGCAGCGCCAGTACCGGGCCACCACCTTCGGCGCCCGGCCTCTGGGTCTGACGCCGCAGCCGTTCAGCCTGACCGCGCTCAACCTCAAACCCTTTTCCCCGGTGGACCTGCGCGCCGACCGCAGCAGCGGCGACACCGTCTTCACTTGGATTCGCCAAACGCGCCTGTCCACACGCTTCACTGGACCGATCCCCGTCGGCGCCCCGCTGGGGGAAAACGCCGAAGCCTACCGGGTCACCGTCTACGGCGCCAGCTTCACCGAGGCCGAGATCAAACGCAGCGTGGTGGTCTCCAGTCCGAGCTGGACCTACACCGCCGCCATGCAGGTGGCCGACTTTGGCAGCGTGCAAAGCGCCGTGCGGGTGCGGGTGGCCCAGATTTCCAGCGCGGTTGGCGATGGCCGACCCCTTGACCGCTTTCTTTGAGGAGTAGTTCATGCAAAACATCAGTGGCTCGCAAGCCTCCCCGGAAATCCCGATCAACGAGAACTTCGCGCTGCTGGCGTGTTTTCAGGTGTACGGCATGCGGGCACCAACCACCAGCGGCCTCACTTGGGGGTACTGGGGCGGGCGCTGGGGTGGTGTCGCCGTCACCGATGGCACGCTCACCTTGACCGCCAGCACCACTAACTTCATCGTGGTGGCCAAAGCCACGGGTGCCGTGAGCGTGAGCACCACCAGCACCAACTGGGATGACACCACCAACTACCTGCGCGTCTACAAGGTCACCACCGGCACCAGCACGGTCAGCGGCTATGAGGACCACCGCGTTGGTCCGAATGGCATCTTTGGTTGAAGGGAAGGGTGGACATGAGCGAGCAAAGCAACACCCCCAGCGGCTGGCACCTGAAAAAGGAAATCCAACTCGGTCACCTGATCACTACGGCCACGGTGGCCATCTCGGCCATCGTCTACGTCAACAAGATCGAACAGCGGGTGGCCGTCGTCGAATCGCAATTGCTCTACCAAAAGGAGACGGCCACCGTCCTGCGCAGCCAACTGGACCGCATCAATGACAAGCTGGACCGCCTGATCGAGCGGGTAGGCAAATGAAGCTGTCGCCCCATTTCACCCTGGCCGAGTTCATCCGCTCCGATACGGCCCTGCGCCTTGGCATCGACAACAGCCTGCCGCCACAGCTGACCAACACGGCGCTGGAGACGGCGCACATGATGGAGCGCATCCGGGCCTATTTGTGCGAACGGGCGCGCAAGGAGGTGCCGATCGTGGTGACCAGTGGCTACCGCTGTCCCGCTTTGAATACCGCCATCGGTGGCGCCGAACGTTCGGACCACCAACGCATGATGGCGGTGGACTTTCGGGCGCCGGTGTTCGGCACACCGCAGCAGATTTGCCAGGTGCTCGCGTCCGCCGTCTACGGCTTGCAAATCGGCCAATTGATTCTGGAGTACGGCAGCTGGGTCCATGTCAGTCTGGCAATACCTGACAAGCCACAGAACCGCATCCTGACCCGTACCGCCAGCGGCTACAGCGTAGGGATGGCTTGATGGACTGGCTTAAAACCCTCAAGACCTTGGCGCCCACCGTGACCGCTGCATTGGCCGGGCCGTTGGCCGGGGAGGCCGTCACGGCACTGATCGGCATCGTCGGGGGTGAAGGGCAGGAGGATTTGCGCAGAGCCATCGAAGGCGGGCGCCTGACGGCGGAACAGATCAGCCAGCTGCGCCAGCTGGAGTTGCAGTTTCAGGAAAACGAGCGCGAACGCGGCTTCAAGTACGCCGAGCTGGCCTTCAAAGACCGTGACAGTGCGCGCCAGGCCAACGTCACAGGGGGCACTCAGAAAGCCCTGTTCTGGCTTTCGGTGGTGCTGTTGGTGCTATGCCTGGGCACCGAGGTTGCGGTGCTGGTGAAAGGGCTACCGCAGGGCACCAGTGAGCTGGTGGTCGGCCGCGTGCTGGGGCTGCTGGATGCTATCGCCATGACCATACTCGCCTATTGGTTTGGCACTAGTTCTAGCTCGGCGCTGAAGACAGAGTTACTGGCGAGTTCCGGTCGTTGATCGGCTTTCGGCCATTTCCGGTCGGACGATGAAACAGCCTGAAAAGCCGGATTTGCCCAAGTGCTGTCACTGAAGAGGGCAATTAATGTATCAAGTACCTAATTTTCGATATTCGAAATTCCGGTTGAGGTGCCAATGAGCAAAGCTCAAAGCCAGGGGGAAACCGGTCAGCATCAGCACTCTGGTAGCAACACAAAGTGGAAAATGCTTGCGGTTGTCGTTACCTTTCTTAATGTGAAGACCAGCCCCCCCGGCGCCCGATGCTAATGACCGAGCCGTCGCAATATGGGGCTACCGCGACGATACAGCCTTCTGCCAAGGTTGGTAGCACCGCGGTAGCGTCACCCGCGTCTCGCGCATAGCCTGGATGTCGGACCGATCTCTTCAGACCGTGCGGCCACCGTCCACGGGGAACTCAACACCGCTGATGAATTCGGCGGCGTCGCTGGCCAAGTAGAGAGCTGCGGCAGCGACGTCAGATGCACGGCAGAGCCGGCCCAAAGGAATGGAGGCAATAAAGCGTTGGCGGTTCTCCGGCGTGTCGGCAACACCCATGAACTTATCGAGCAAGCCGGTCTCACCCATGACTGGGCAGATCGCGTTGACGCGGATGCCGTCGGGGCCGAGCTCGACTGCCATCGACTTTGAAAGCAGGTTCACCGCGCCCTTACTGCCGTTGTACCAAGTAAGCCCTGGCCGCGGGCGGATACCTGCGGTCGAGCCGACGTTCAGGATCACTCCTTTTTTGCGCTGGCGCATGAGGGGGACTACCGCATGCGTCATGTGATAGATCGATTTCACATTGACCGCGAACATGCGGTCAAACGTCTGCTCATCTACTTCCAGCATGGGCCTGTTAGTGTGCGTGGTACCCGCATTATTTATCACAATGTCAGGATCGCCGAACTCTCGGCTGCATGTCTGTACTAGTGAATTCACGTCCGAGCCGCTGGAGACATCGGTGCGCACAAAGCGCGCTGTTTCGCCCAGCTCAGCGGCCAGCTTCTCCCCGCGGCTTGCGTCCAGGTCAGCGATCACTACACGCGCGCCTTGCGCCACGAACAGCCGGACGATGCCTTCGCCAAAGCCCGCGGCGCCACCGGTAACGATCGCAACCTTACCTTTAAGTTGACGTTGCATGTTCGAATTCCTGAAATGAATGATCTTTTGCTGGCTGCCTGCTGGCAGCCTATAGAAATCTGAGCACGCGCTCTCAGTTTGTGTCCGCTGCCGCTGCCGCAGGCCAGCCGTGCGAATTTTCGGAACCTGGCCGGTTTTTCAGCCACCACGACCAGTCCCGCGGTAGCAGAGAGAAAGGGTCAGCGTGTGCAAGCTCGCGCGCCGCCCAGATCGGCCAGTGCGGGTTGGCTAATGCCGGCCGACCGAGGAATACCAGATCAACGAGTTCTTCGCGTATCACCTGATCTGCCACTGCAGGCTGGCCTAGGTTCCAGCTCACCCCCACCGGAATTCCGACCTCCCGACGGACGCGGCTTGCCCCCTCTGCCATGAAGGCGGCGCGGGAGAATGGCGGATCGCGCATGTCGTCGGTGTTCATGCCGATGCTCAGGTCCGCCAGATCTAGCCCGTGTTCCTTCAATTGGGCAACTGCCCAGACTGCGTCGTCAAACTTCACGCCGTCTTCATGGAAATCATCTGTCCCCAGGCGCATCGTGAGCGGCAGCTGCTCGGGCCAAACGGCGCGCACCGCATCCAACGCCTCGCGGTGAAAGCGAAGGCGCTTCTCGAGCGTTCCGCCATACGCGTCCGTGCGTTGATTGGCCAGGGGAGAGAAAAAACTCGCGCCGAGATAACCATGTGCGAAGTGCATCTCCAGCCATTCAAAGCCGGCAGCGATGGCCCGTTTTGCGGCAGTTGCATAGGCCCGGTGCAACTCATGAATCTCGGCGACGGTGAGTTCCTGTACGGCGTATGGGAAGCGCCCACCGTAGGGAATGGACGAGGGGCCGCGCACTTGCCAGCCATCGGAGTGGTCCGGGGCAATCTGTCGTTTGCCTTCCCAAGGCTTTTGCTCGCTTCCCTTGCGGCCAGTATGGCCCAGCTGAATTGCCGGGACCGCTCCCATGTCCTTGATCATCCTGGCCACTCGGGCCAGGCCTTCGATCTGATCATCTTCCCACAATCCGGCGCACGAGGTGCTGGTGCGACCGTCGGGTGTGATGGCGATCTGTTCGGCAAAGACCAAGCCGAATCCACCGGCTGCACGCGAGCCCATCAGCATCACGTGATAGTCGTTCATCTTGCCATCTGGCGTAGACCGATACATCGTCATCGGCGACATCACGATGCGATTACGCAGTGTGACACCCTTGAGCGTATAGGGGGAGAATAAATCAGGCATGGATGTACTTCTTTAATTTTTTCATTTCTTCATCGCTCATGGCTACCGGTGTCAGGGCTTGTACCTACACACTGCGCAAATTAAGCCACCCAATCGCACTTACACGGTCCGGTCGGTTCATAAGTGGGGGTGTACCGGTAGCGATCCTCCTGCTTAGGGCATTCGCCAGGACCATGTTTTCCCGTGCAACCGCTGCATCGAAAAATCCCCATGCACGATTCAAGGCTGATGCGCCACACTCCAGGTGCCGCGTTGCACCTGTACAAAGAGGAAGGGCTTGATGGCCTCACGGTCTGCGCCACGCACGACCGGCCCGAGTAAGCCCTGCGACTGCTTCATGCCCGCAAGGCCATCCCTGATCTTGCGCCGGTCTGCCGCGAGCGTTTCCGGGCGACCCATCACCTTCTGTTTCTCGATGATGTCCTTGAGGGTGAAGATATTCTCCCAAGCCGCCGCGTTGTGCAGATCCAGAGACGAATTGACGGCCTGCAGCGCCTGCGCGGCAGCGCGCGCTTCGGCCGTCACAGGCGCGAAGCTAGTCGGGATGAGCATGCCCTCGGCTTGTGCACCGCACCCGTTGAGCGTTTCCATGCTTGACGAGCTGGTCAAACCGATGATCACCTTCGGTTTGACTCCCTGGCGTTCCATCTCCTTGAGCACGCCGCAGGTCGTGAAGGGATGCGCCGAGATCGCCACGACGTCCGCGTTACCACGTTTCATCTGCCGCACCTGCGTCGAAAAACCTGTGTCTGCCAGCAGCCATTCACTATCGCCAAGAGGCTGCAACCCCGACTTGGTCGCCAGATCCTTGACCACGTTGTAGGTGGCGTTGCTGTGCGCGAAGTCCTTCTCGACTCCACCCCAAAAAGTTTTCAGCTCAGGACGGGTGGTCCGCAGCCATTCGAACAGGCTGCGGTACATCGCCGCTTCGTTCGGAACGTTTCGGAAGGACCACTCGGAAATGGAAGCGAGCCCGCCCTTGGCAGCGCCATCGGTGAAGATGGGGAACTGCAGACCCGAATCGCCTGCGTCTCCCACTCGCTTCTGCAGGATGCCAAACACCGGCTCGGCTACGTTGCTGCAGCTAGGGCCCACGGCGACCAGCGCGTCAGGCTGCGCGGCGATGCGCCGAATCACGTTGATACCCTCTTCCGCATTGCAGCGGTCGTCCATGTATTCGATCGAAAGCTTAGCTCTGCTGCCGTCACCCATGGTGATGCCGCCATTGCGGTTGATCTGATCGGCAGCCGCCTTCATGGCAGCTTCGGCGTTAAGTCCGAAGATGCGGACGACGCCGCTCTTCGCCCCGAAACCGTAGATCTTCACTGTGCGCTCCTGGGCTGCAACATGTACGCACATAAGTAAAGCTGCGATCGCAATCAAAGATGCGAAGGGATTAAAGCTAAGTCGAGCCATGAAATTGCCTTTAGACATAATCGTTGGAACGCCCATTCTGAGACTGGTGCAATAAAAGGGATATTCGAAAAACGTACAAGCAGTCTTGCCGTAGACGCAACATCACGCTCACTGTTGATGAGGCTGCGTTTGATCCTGTTTTCGACGTCCGCTTGATTGGCGTCTATGCCGCGTCAAGCGCGCCTTCTGGTTCACCGATAGTCACCTAGGATCGTCGATTCAGTTGTCGCAGTCGGTGAATCTCCTCGTATCGAGAACGATCAACGGTAACGCTTCCAGAGGTACTCACACTAATCACAAGACGGGCGACTAACTCAATAGCAAGCCGCAACCAATGCTACAAAAAACCACGATCCCGATTCAGTAGGTTTTGTAGGATATGTAGATGGGCAATTTGGCTGTTGCTGTCCTTGCTTGACATGTTTCCAACCAGCAAAAGTCCCTCAAGTCATTGCGTGAGATGTCTGCTTTGGGTCG
>JACCDW010715475.1_pt1 | contig 41950 bp, 27 predicted proteins | sample 7449781 | NCBI WGS metagenome assembly JACCDW01 (sample SAMN15323449, study PRJNA562643) | freshwater metagenome | isolation source: river surface water | place: USA:Blue River Watershed | collected 2017-08-18 | reverse complement strand
TTTATCAATTTTAACAATTTTACCAACAATTAAATTCATTGAATATATATCAAAATTAACTTGACCATTTTCCATTTGTATTAAATCATTAGATTTAATAACAAAACTTTTATCATTAGTTGTTTCATAATTATTAAGTTTTTTACTTATTAATTTATTAATATTTGATTTAATATTATGTTCATAATCTTTCAAAACCATAAGATGACTATCAACTGTTTTTTTGATATTTTCTTCAAGTTTAAAAGCAGAACTTTTAACAATTCTAAATTCTTCATAAAATTTTTCAAATTGTTCTATAATATAATCAAAATCGGCATTAGGAATATGTTTATTTTTAAAACTAACTTTTTTATTAATATTATCACAAAGACTTGATAAAACACAAAGTGAATATTCTAATTTAATACTAAGATTAAAAATAGATTCTTCATAAGAATTATGCGTAATAATATATTTTCGATTAGGAATAGTTTTTTGTATTGAATATGGGATATACATAATAAAATAGTTATGTTTGTTATAATAAAATGTTTCAATCTCAAATCTTTTTTTCCCAACAATTCCAGAGTTTAATGAAATAAAAATTGCAAAGTATATATTAGAAAATTTCATATCAAATTTTAATTTATCAATTTGTTCTTGATCAATAGTTTTATTATAATTTTTAACTTCCAAAATAATCTTAGATTTGGAAGAGAGAGTAACTTGGATATCACCAGAATGAGGTATTTTAGATGTATTTTCAACTATAGTATCGGGAAATTTTTCTTTCAAAATATCTATAACAACACTTTCTCCAATTTGACCTTTATTACTGGATTGTTTATTTTCAGTAATTAAATTAGTGTTAGAAGAATTTATTTCATTAACAACATCATTTCTAATAAAATTTTTAATCCAGACATTATATCCAACATTAAATATTTCTTCAATAACTAAATCCAAATATTCTGGTGATATTTTATCTAATAACTTGTAATTACGCAATTTAATTTTGAGTTCATGGGAATCCATATATTAAATAACAACTTATTAATATAAGTAATTTAATAAAAAAATCAAATTTTATTAGTTTAACAGATTTAACAATAGTATATTAATACTGTGTATGAAGAATTATTAATTTTTATAACGGGGTCAGGTACAAAACCTAATTTACTGTATAATCTAAATGCATCAGTAAAAATACTTGAAATTAACATAATAAATTTAATATTAATACTTTTAAGATATTGAATCATGTTCATCATCATTTTAAAACCCATACCATGTCCTCTGTATTTTTTTATAATATAAAAATAACTCAAAAAATAAACTCTTCTTCCATCATCTAAAGTTTTTAATTCTCCAACCATATAACCAACAATAGTTCCTTTGTCATTTAATAATAACCATCCTAAAAAATTACTTGATATCAATGTACTTGTAATATCTTCTATTGAAAATGTAATTCCTGGTTGATTTTGTAAATCAATAAAATTAATATAAATAATTTTAGCAAATCTATCAATATTTTTAACTTGTTCGAATCTTTGTAACTTCATCTAATATATAAAAATTTATATATTTATATTAAAAAAAATTATATAAAAATAAACATTATGTTTGATATTAAACTATTTTTTATTTGATTTGGTAGATTTATTTATTTTTTTATCATTAGTTTCAACATTAATTTTGCTTTCTTTGTTTTTAACATCTTTAGAGTCTTTTAAATCTACATTTTTAGTATTTTTAGTTGATTTATTAACTTTTTTATCCTTTTTATCTTTTTTATTATCATCAAGTTCTTGAGCTTCTTCAATTAGATTAATCCACTTTTTATATGCGAGACTAAGAGTATCTAATTCAGAAATCCAAAGTTCTTGAATAGTTGTGTTAGTATAAAGTTCTAGTTCTTCAGATTTTTCATTAAATTCTTTATTAAATTCATCGATTTTATCTTGAGTAAGTGAGAATAGAGGAAGATTTGTAAGATAATCATAAGATGGTTTACCATTAATAGTTGGAGCTAATTCAGGATATTTAAGTTGTATTAAATCATCAATAATCTCAGTCTTTTTTCTTTTTTCTATAATAATTTTTTTAGAGAGAATTTGTTCAATAAACTTCTTTCTATATTTAAGTACAGCCATTTCATTTTCCAAGACTTTAATATGATACTTTTTACGTTTTTCATACATACTGAGTCTAATTTGAACATAATCTTTAAGAATAGCATTTGGTGAATTATATTTAGTAATAACATTATTCTTGTACAAATGCATATTAGATGTTTTAATTGGTGTAATTAATTTAAGTCTTTTTTCAAGAGTATTAGATTTAAGAAGTTTTTGTAGTTCACTATTTTTGAAAAATAACTTAATGTCAACCTTAAAGTTACCAGAATTATTTTCATAATCATAAATAAGTTCTTCTTTTTGGATAAGTCCAGATAAAAAGTCAATATAATCTTGAGTCCAAGTACCAATTGGTAATTCTGTAATGTGTACGCATGACTCAGAAATAACTTTTACATTACCAATAGAATTGTAAGTATCATCATTAACTTTTTCAATAGTACCGATAAAACCTCTATACCAAGGAGTAAGTTCATCTAATTTAGAAACTTCAGTACCTCTAAGATATTTTTTAATATTATTAATAATATCTTCAGGATTATAAAGAGGAATATCTGTACTGAATCCTGTACCAATACCTTGGGCTCCATTAACAAGAATCATTGGAATAATTGGATAATAACAGATAGGTTCAACAACATCACCTTCTTCAACATTATGTTCGAGTACTGGTTCATCTTTATTAATATATATGAGACGAGTAAGGTCACCAAGTTGGGTAAATATATATCTTGCACTAGCGGCGTCTTTACCTCCCATACGTCTTGAACCAAAGTTACCAAGAGGTTTGAGAAGGTTAATATTATTAGAACCACAATAATCTTGAGCCATACCGACAATAGCACCTTGTAAACTCATTTCACCATGATGATAACCAGTATGTTCAGAAATGTAACCAGAAAGCTGTGCTACTTTAATTTCTTCATTATCTAATTTACGTTTAAAAGCACCATAAATAATTTTACGTTGAGATGGTTTTAATCCATCAGAAATATCAGGAATTGAACGAATATTATCTTCATGAGAGAATTGAATAAGATCTTTATTAATAAATTCATCAAAAGTAATTTTCTTTTTATCATTTTCAATATAAACATCTGGATCGAATTTACGCACCCATTCTTTTCTGTCATTAGCTCTTTGTTTAGCAAAGGCTAAAGTTAATGCTTGATAAGATGGTTCAGATTTATCAAATTCACACTCTGAAACAGATTTAGTTTCACTATCTTCATTTTCATCGCCATCTTTTGATAATTTAGATGATTTAGATTTATTTGATACTTTATCATTAACAGATTCATCATCAGAATTAACTGAACCTGTATCATTAATTTCATCAAAGAGTTCATCTTTTTTAATAAGCTTATTATGGTCTAAGCTCCATACATAGTTAACAATTCTAGTTTCTAAATCAGTAAAAGACTCTTTAGCTTCTTTAGCTGTAGAAGTACCTAAACCCTTAAAATATTTAATTATATAATTTTTATAAGAATCACCAATCTTTTCTGACCATTTTTTGTATTCAGAAAGGGTATAAAATATTTCAGGATTAGCTTTTTTAGTATCTGATTTTTTATAAGCTTTAATAATAGGAGTAGCAATTGATTGAACAAAACCATCAATTTTAAGTAAACTTGGCCAGAAATAATGGAAGAAATTCATAAGTAATCCTTTAATATGAGACCCATCAACATCTTGGTCAGTTAATACTATAATACCTCCATATCTTAGTTTCTTGGTGTCATTATAAACTTGATTTTGTTTAAGTCCAAGAATTTGTTTAAGATTTTTAATTTCTTCATTTGATAATAATTGTTTAGGAGAAGCTTCTCTAACATTAAGTAATTTACCCTTAAGAGGGAAAACACCATATTTATCTCTACCAATAATTTCTAATCCAGAAATAGCAAAAGATTTGGCCGAATCTCCCTCAGTTAAAATAAGTCTACATTCAGGAGAACGTTTAGTTCCTGCCCATCTAGCATCATCAAGTTTAGTGAGATTTTTAAGATTAACATTTTTCTTACCATCAGATTTTTCTAGTTCAGCCATTTGTTTAACTGACGCTATTTGAACAATCTCATCAACAAGACCAGTCTTGCATATTCTTTGAATAAACTTATCATCAAGCTCACATTTAATATTAAATAGTGATGATTTAGTTGTAAGAAATTCTTTAGTTTGGGAACTAAAAGAAGGGTCTTCAATAGTAGAATTAACAAACACAGTAAGATTATCTTTTACCTGAGATGGTTTAATTTTAAGACTCTTGTGTTTTTCTTGAATAGCATGAGTTACTTTATCAACAATTTGATTAACAACATAATTTAGATGTGTACCACCTTGGAATGTACTAATTTTGTTAACAAAAGACATATGTTGAAAACCAGAATTAGTATCAAATACTACACCAATTGACCATCTAGGATTAAACTCTTGGTAAATAACATTAATATCATCTTCTGTATAGAACATCTTAATATAATCTTCAAATGATTTAATATCAATAAGTTTGTCATTAAGATAAACCTTTACACTAGAATTAGTTGTACCAGCAATATCGTAAGCACGTCTTTTCATTATTGAATCCATATCAGAAGTAAGATTCTTTAATCCAAATCTTTTATAATCAGGTTTAAAAGTTATTTTAGTATAAGATTCAGAATTTTTAGAAATATCAGTAATAACAGGTTCCTCTTTATCAAACATATTATTTGTAAATTTTTGATAATATTTTTTTTTTCTGATAGGGTCACATATTTCAACTTCAAATAATTCAGAATAAATATTTGCAACCTTGGATCCTAAACCATTTTTACCTCCAACTATTTTTCCTTTTTGGTCATAATTTCCTGAAGTAAGTAGATTACCAAAAATAAGTTCTGGAACATAAATATTATATTCTTTATGTAATTCAATTGGAATAGTAGAACCATTGTTCATAACAGAAATAATACCAGTATCTTTAGAAATATTTACTTTAATAATATTGCATTTTGTATCACGAACAGTATTATCTGCAGCATTAACAATAATTTCATCATAAATTTTGTAAAGACCTAAAACAACTTGTCTATCTTTACGAATAATCATATTTTCATCCGAATCATAACCAAAAATATTTATTGTGTCAGATTGAACTGAACCAATGTATGTGTCTGGTAAATCTAATATATGTTGATGTAAAGATTTCTTTTTATATTGTTCTTCAATACTAGGGTTTTTAGTTCCCTTTGTAACCTTTGTATTTTTTGTATCATTTCCTGAGTCTTTTTTAACACTAGATTTTGAAGTCATAACTAAGTTAGAAACTTTATATTTATTAAATCTTTAAATTATTTTTTATCAATTTTTTTATTAGTATTATCTACTATATAATTAGTATATAAGGTAATAAACATAAATAATGATATATATAATAGATAATAATTTAAAATAATATATGATAATAAATGAATATATAATATAATGAGTATAAATAATTCAACAGATTTTGTGTCAAAAGTAAATTTTGTGGAGACACATGTTGGGGGTGATTTAAATGATGGATTAGATGAATTTAAAAATCAAAAGAACATAATAGATGAAACAACAAATAATTATACTAGATTATTAGATTATTATAAAACACTTGAGAAAGAAAAAGATGATAACGAGAATTTTATACAGAGATTAGATGTAGAATTAACAACAAATCCGTATAGATTAAATACATTACCAACTGTAATAGATAGTATAAATTATTCAAATCCAATTGTATTTCCAAAACAATATGATGAGTATTTTGAATATTTAGCAAAAAAAAATTTAGGAGGATTAAATACAAAAGTTATATTAAAGAAATTTTTTGTTAATGTGGATTCAGCTAATAGAGAAAAATTCACAACATTAAATGTTGATAATTATTTAAAACTAGAACCAAATACACTAGTATTTAAAAATAACTCAAATACATTCAAAATACTAATCAACAATGCTAATCAAAAATATAGTCAAGGACAAAAGATTTCTATAAGAGGATATAAAGTATATACTGTTTATTATCAATCATTAAATATTTATTTTGAAGATAAAAAAAGTTATGTTGTGTTGGATATAAAACCAAATTTTGATAATACAATTCCATATTATGATATATTGATTTCAATAAAAAATGTAAGAAATGGAACATCTGGTTACTATAAAAATATTCCATTAAGTGTAATAAATCAAACTCACAAAGTAGAAGTTTTTAATTATAATTCAGATTATAGATTAAAATTTGAGTTGCCTTTAACATTTTATTCTGATAATAATTCGAGTCAAACACTAATTTCTGATTGTGAAATAACTTATTACAGCATAGGTAATTATCCAATTAGTTTAATAAATGCAAATGCTCCCTTAACTGAATATAATTTAGTAGCGTATCATTTAATAACAAATGTTACATCTGATTATATTGAATTAAAACTATTAAATAAAATGTCAGTAAATAAAAATATAATATTATCAGGAAAATGGATTGACGAAGAGTTTTATACTGGTATGAATATTGAAATATCTACATTAACTGGTTTTAATGTAGGATATCCAACTCCTACAAGTTTTGTAATAAACCTAGATAAAAGTCTAAATAATGTTGCATCAATTAAAATAATAAGTTCAGAAATTCCTAATGTAGTAAAAAATATTGTATCATTAGTTGATTATAAAACAACAGAAAATTCCACAGAATCTTATTCAATAAATAATGTTAATAACAAATTTTATTGGGATAATTTATTAGACAATATAACATATTTTATTGATATTCCAACAGGTTATTATACATTTCCTCAATTACAAAAAGTTATGATTGAATTAATTAGTAAAGTACCAAGAATAACTACTCAAAAAAATTTAATAAAGTTTAATAATATGGAAATTTTATTTGATGAAAGTTCAAATATTTCATATTTTAAATCTTATAATTACTATACTTTACCTAATTGCTTAGCATCTATAAATCAAATAGAACCAATTAATCAAAATAGTAATAAATTTTTGGTAAAAATATCTCACCCAGATCATAATTTAAAAAAGGATGACCAAATTTTTATTACAGGAAGTATAGATTATTATAGAATTAGTAAAAATTATATAAATTCACCTGAAGGATTTAAAATATTTAATGTACTAAGTAATGATTTTTATGAAATAATTATAGAAAATGTTAATCTAATTGAAGATGTTGGAGACACAAAAGGTGGTTATAATATAATTATTAAGACTCCCAATTCTTTTAGATTAAGATTTGATTATACAGATACATTTGGTTCAATTATTGGATTTAGGTTTGTTGGAAATCCAACATCTATAACTTCATATTCAAGTCTAGAAACTAATTTTACAATAACAAACAGACAACCTTATGTATATGATATAGGTAAAATATTAATTACAAATAATACTGTTTATCCGGCACAAATATTTTATGACTATCAGAATATACCTTATTCATATATTTTTTTACAATGTAAAAATTTCAATTTAAATACAAATCCAAATGGTCCAACATTTTTTTATAAATTTTTAATGTCAGGGCCTCCTAATACTGTTGTATTTAATTCTTTTGTAAATACTCCTGTTTATTTGAATCCACCTATTAGAGCTGTTTCTAATTTAGAATTTAATTTTATTGACCCTAAAGGTAGTCCTATTAATTTTTATAATAGAAATTATTCTCTTACTCTTGAAATATCATATATTGATAATGCTCCAGAAAACACAAATATTAGTACTTTTATAGCTAGAGTATAAAAATACAAATTTAAAATTTATTAGTTTTATTGACTTTTATTATTTTTTTTGAAGTAAAGAATATATTCCTAATAGTAAGGATATTTTTTTATGACTTTGTAATAATCCAACTAATTCATTATAGACATTTAATCCTATATTATCAGACATGTTTTGATAAAAACTAATTATATTATTAAGTTCTTCTATTTTAGTTGGACTTATTTTTTCAAATAAAATTACAAAAGATTTTTCAAATGATTTAATTAGCGTGTTTTTAAGTAAATCAACATCCTTAGGAGTTTTTTCTGGGTCAAATATAGCTACTGTATTTTTAAGTTTTACATACATCGTTTGTTGTAAAAACTCTTTTATATATTCAAATAATTTTTTACCTATATCTCCTTTTATAATTTGGTTCATCCTAGTTTCATTATTTAGATCTGGTGTTCCTGGTACTTCAGACAATGGTTGATTATTAATCCCTGAATTTTCCATACAATATTTTACTAGTATATTAAACATTTCATTACCAACTACACCAATAACATTAATTTTAACTATTGATAAAATAGCTTGATTAACTGTATTATATTCACAATCTTCATATTTATCAAAATCTTCATATTCTGCGTATACATTGTTAATAATATTTGTATAAAATTTGTTAAGTAAAGTATATGTATTATCATCGGGTAATTTTGTATAATTTAATTTTAATATTTCTAATAATGAATTTGAAATACTTCCATCTTTATCATCTTTTATTTTTTTATTTAGAACAACTATTAATGGATAATAAAAATTTTTATAAGAGCCAATTATTTTTTCATATTCTGAATAATCAATTGAATTTCCTTTAATTAATACTGATTTAGTTATTGTATCAGTTGTAATATTTATATTTATATCAGCTTCTGATAATTTTATATATTTATTAATATTGGTTTCTGTAAGACTTAATTTGGTTTTGTATTGTGCTATTAAATTATTTATTTGGTCTTCAGTTAATAATTTAGTTTGATTCTTAGCTGCTTCCAACCCTTTAATTTGATTTTCTAATTCTGTTTTTTCTTGTTCTAATACTTTAATTTTTTCGTCTCTGACATTTTTAAAATTACTATTTGTTTTGATATAACTTTCGAGTGCATCAATTACATCTTTGTCAACTGTTTTAATAAGTAGATTTTCTTTATCTTGTTGGATTCTTAATAATTGATTTAGAGAAGTTTTATCTGCCCATGTCCAATTTCCTGGAAAATTTAACATTTTAACCCAAACAAATTCACTAAATAAATATATAGAATTCATTACTATATTATATATTAAATTATTAGTGTCATCAATATCAACATTTAAAATATTTAGTTTTTCAGAAGAACTTGTATTAATTTGATTTTGTAAAACTTGAGAATACTGTTTAATTCTTGTATCAAGATTTTTAGTATATTCATTTTGTATTACTGATATCTTATATAAACTATATTCACTTGAATTTTGTCCTCTTGAATTTGGATATGTCTTTAATCCTGGGTCAACGTTTAATAATTTTTCTATAGCTAAAGAATTAAATTGGTCTATAAATCTATTTAAAATAGTATTACCATTTAAATCTTCTTTTCTCAAGTTTATATTTCCAAAAAATCTTATGAATTTTTCTATTAAAATTGGACTAGTACATTTATTACCAAATACTCTTTTATTATTACTTGTAGTGATTAATTGAGATTGATTCATCATTAAATTTGCCTTATCTAATGTTTCTGAATCTAATAATTTAAAAATTTCTTGAACAGATAATTTTTTACCTTTTCCAATAAAATTATCTTTTACATCTCTCAGTTTTTCATATATTTTTCCAAATAAATTTAATCCTTTATCAATATAATTATAATATCCATCAACTATATCATTTATTTCAAATAATTTAATGTTTTCTAAATATAATTTTATGTAATTTGACACAAAGTCAACTACTAATGATTTTTTTACTCGAGAATCGTTTTCTAAAAACTTTATAATTTTTTCATAATTTTCTTTATCTTTTTGAGTTAAAATAAATTTATCATATAGATTTTTGTAAAAATCATTATCATTCTCTACTATTAATAAAAATATTTCAATATACAAAATTATATTATTGGTAAGGACCTCTTTTATATTATATAATAAAATAGGTTTAACGTATTCATCATTATAATTTATAGTTAAGCTATTTGACGGAACACCAGTAGTAACATTAGGTAAATTATATTTGGACATACTGTAATCTTTATCATCATATACCCATCCATATTTGTTATCTTTATAAATATAATTGATTAATTTATTATCTTCATTAAAATTACCTGATATTTCTATTAAAGGTTTTTCTTGCAAATATCCAGTAACATACCCACTATTACCAGTATAATTTATATATCCCTGATAATCTGTATAAATTAAATATCCAGGTACAAAATTATTATTTGTAGTTATAACAGTTGTTATATCGTTGTTTTTGTAATTATCCATATTAATATGTTTAAAATCAGAATTAAAGAAATATTTACATGGTAATCTATAACTTATATATTTATTTAAATATTTAGAGTTAATATCTACAAAATCATTAGAAGGAAAAGAATTCTGTTTGTTCTCAAAATTTTCTGGTGCTAATTCTTCTAATTCAGTAATCTTAAGTATATAAGGTTTTATATCACTATTAAAATATAATTCATTATAATTAGTAGGAAAGTAATTTTTAGGAATAAGTTTATCAATTTGTAAAAGAATATTTGGACTGTCTTGGTTATAATATAAATCCTTAAAATTATTGTATTCTAATGGGAATTTGTTTTTATAATCAATTCTGTTTGTATATATATCATAAATTTGTTGTGTTTGATTACTACTATTAAGTTTATCATATTTTTTAAGTAAATTGACAGAAAGTAATTCATCATTATTCTTAGATAAATCAATCACTAAATTTAATAATGTGATATTTTCCTTATAAATATTATTAATATCGTTAAGATAACTTTTGTTTTTTAAATTTTTAAGATTATCATCAAACTTTTCTTTAAAATTATCGTAAATTGATATAAAATTTATTCTAATTAATTTTTTAGAATAATCCTCAATATGTTCACTATCAAACATTTTAATAATATTATCAAACTCATTTAGTTTATTTTTTAATTTATCTATTTCATTTACAGTATATTCATCAAAATATTTTTCCAATAAAACTAAATTATTTAAATTATTTATAATCAACTGATAAGCTAATGGTGCATAAAAAAGATTAATATCAATAATATTTCTTTGTATATTTTTCTCATCTAATGATGTAATGTCAATAAGCTTTTTAATAATTTTAATATTAGATTTAATTAATGATATTAGTGTTGTTATATTGTTGTATTTATATACATAATTTATATTAGTATCAATTTTTGTTTCAAATTCAAAACCATAAGGTAAATTTTTCTCTAAAATCTTTAAAACAGTTAAAGCTAATATATAATTCATACATACTCTAGAATTGACAGGTCTACCTTCATTTTTAGAATTTTCTAATTCTTCTCTGTATTTTTTATCTGCTATTATAAATGATTCTCTTCTATAATTAAGATGTTCCTGTAATGTACTATCAGATGGTGGTTCTACTTCTGAACCTATTGGATATAAATAATTTGATTTTGTTATTATTAATGATGAAATATTATTATCTTTCAAATAATTTATAACTTTATTTTGTAATTTTTCATCAAAACTATATTCTCCAGCACCAGATGTATACATAGTTTCATATTTGTCTATAGCATCACTTAATATTTTAGTAAGTACTGAGTTATTAGTTGAATTAAATCCATTAGTAAAGATTTGTGTCAAGTTAATTTCACCATAGTCATTACGATCAGGAACTTCAGTTCCACCAAAATCTCCAAAATTTGGTGGAGATTGTCTTTGTGTATGACCAGGATTTTCCCTATATTGTATCTTACCATATTTTAATATATAAACCAAAGATTTATATAGATCAGAATAATAATCAAAATATTCAGGGGTAATAATTTGTATTAATTTTATATTAGGTATATTATTAATATTTCCTACATAGGGATGAATAATATTTGTGTTATTAATAATTTCTTGAATTGAAGAATTTGAAATTGAGTCAGTTTGACCTCTATTGAATAATTGTTCATTATACAAGGTTGTTTCACGCAAGTCACTAAAAATTTTATTAAAAGTTAATTTTTCATAAACAGCCGAATCAATTTTTTTTTCAATTAAGTCTGCAAAAAAATTATAATTTGTTTGATTTGTTGCTACAGATTGTTTTTCATTCGCTTCTTTTATATCAAAATTACTGAATAAATATAAAACATCTCCTTTGTAAATTTCTCGGTTTTCTTGGCTTCCTTGGCTTCCTTGAAAATTAATAACTTTATTTTCAAATTTCATTAATGGTATACCTATAAAAGAATTATCTGTTTCATTTGGTAAATTTATCTCTTTTATCAGTTTGGTTTTAACTTTTTTATTTGAAGTTATTAAAGTATTAACATAATAATTATCATCATAAACAGAACCAGTAATTGTTTTTTCCTTACCATCAATATCAAAATATATATAATTCTTAGCATTAAAAACGTTTTCTTCCATAATAAAATCATCTATAATATCTGTATCACCAAGTATATAATCAATTACTTTTTGTAAAAAATAAGGATTCAAACTTAGTTCTGAATTAATTAATGTACTATTACCATTAGTTAGGAATTCTTGTGCCTCGAGATTAAATTCATCAATATCAATCTGTAAAGGAATTCCTACAGGCATTCCAGAATAAGGCATACCGCTATAATATTTTTGTTGTTCAGTATTTTTTTTATATTTAATAGAAAATTTATTAATTTGTTTACTAAAATCAGGTAAAATATCTTGATAAACTGGTTCAGTAATATTATTACCAGAATTATCAACCAAAAATGAATCTTGTTTATTTACAATTGGGTATCCAATATCATTAATTACAAAAATATTAGGGTTAATTTCAGGAGCATTTGTTTTTTTTGGTCCTGTCATAAACTGATATCCATCAATATTAATAGTATTATTTTCGGTTAATGTCCATGCAGATTTTTTTTTAAAATAATTTTCAAGAATATTATTATAATCATAATGATATTTTGACCCATTAGGTCTCATTTCAGACATTAATAAATAGAACAAATAATAAGATAAATAAAACTGGTTTACATGTAAATCAAGATATTTATTAATTTTTTCGAAAGATGTGTCTAAAGTAAAATCATTAATTTTTTTAATACTGTCGACAATGTTTTTACTAATTTTATTTTTTTTTTCATCAATATTTTTATTGTTTTCAATCTTTTTTTCAATACTTTTGTCTGTAAAAAAATCAATATCAATCTTATTAAATTCGACTGTTTCATATATTTTTTTTAATTTATTTTTAGTTTCATCTAAATTAGAGTTTATTAATTTTTCAATTACTTCAATATTATTCTTCTCTTTAAGTTTTAAAAAAATTTCTTGAAAGTTGTTAATATCGCTTTCATAAACGTCTTTGATGTCATTATATTTAAATAATTTATATAATTTAACAATATTTCCAATCTTTTTTAATAATTTGTCAAGTTCATTTTTTTTATTTTTGTCAAGATTTTTAATGTACTCAGCAATATAAGATGTTAGTCTTAATGTTAAATCTTCATTTACAACATCATCTTTCGAAGTTAATTTAATTTTTTTATTAATGTCATTAAAAACATCATCTTGTCCACATTCTGTAACAAATTTTTCTACAATAATATGAATTGGAGAATTACCATCATTATCAATTAGATTGATATCACAATTTAACTTGATTAATTCCTCAATTATATTTATATAATTTTCTGATGCAGCATAATGTAACGGATTTTTATTAAATTTATCCATTGCATTAATTGATACATTTTTGGTAGTTAATTCTTTAATAATATAAATTTTATCAATTTCATTAATTATATTATTTTTAATGACAGCATGAATTAATGTTCTACCTTCTTTGTCTCTAAAATTTAAATTTATTCCACTATTTATTATTTTTTTTAATTCATTAATATCTAGAGTCGTAAATTTAATATATAAATCTTCAATAGATGCTTCATCTTTATTATATACAGGGGGTTCATTTTTTGGTAAATATTTAGGATTTACCGGAGGATTTGCTCTTATATTTGGTCTTCGTTCCATAATATAATTTTAATAGATATTTTTTTATAAATTTATGTTTATAAATAAATATTATTACTAAAAATAATAAATGTTATATTTGTATTTTTTTTGTTTAACAACTGTTTAATTTTATTATACTGTTTATTTACAATTTTTACAAGAACCTGCATTAATTTGATATTTTTGAAGAGGAGTTTCAGTCATTCTATAATCAGCAAATTTCTGACATTGGAGATCTGGTGGTAATTGATTTGTCTTAAATAATAAATTTGCATTTTGTCTTTCTTTAGCAAAATTTCTAGGATCCATTCTTAAGGGATAGTTGTGTACACATGCATTATTCCAACATGAATCATTTTGTCTAAAATAAATCCATTCTGAATCCATCATTTTAGTTGCATTTAATTGTAAAAATAATCTATAATCATCATCTCTTGTAATACCATTTACATATTTAATGTATTCGTTAATACAAGTATCTGTTTTATAATTTGTAGTAAATCTCCCATCATCCATTTTGGGAGGACAGTTTTTCCAATAGTTATCCATTTTATATATATTATTAATTATATAAAAAAATAATATATTTTATATTAAAATTAAATTATAATTTACCATTGAATATATATAATTATTCAATATCTATAACTTTATTTTTTTTTTGAAATACATTAAACATACCATTACCTAATATTCTTGATTTATCAATTGATATTTCGTCTGAATTTGATGAATTTGATGAATTTGATGAATTTGATGAATTTGCTGAATTTGATGAATTAGATGAATTTGATGAATTAGATGAATTAGATGAATTTGACGAGCTTGACGAGCTTGATATTTCAGATTTTTTCTCTATATTAATAATATTATTTTCCTCAATTAAAAAATTAGAACAATCTGAATCTTTTGAACCATAATTATCTCCTAAGACGAATCCATTTAAATCATCTGAATCAATATTACTTAGTTTATTTAACGATACATTTTTAATTATATTTGAACTTTCATTTAATATTTTGATAGCAGAATAAGCTAATGGACTAGAATTATTCATATAGTTACTTTTAATATATCCATCTTGTATTTCAAGAACTGTACTATTATTATCTGAATCTTTTGTATCTATAAATATTCCATACTTTTTAAAATCTGCTTTATCTAATGAATAGGATTTATTTGATTTACTGGATTTACTGGATTTACTGGATTTACTTGATTTATTAGATTTTGTTGAATTAGAAGTAACCGATGTATTTGATTTTGTTGATTTTGATAATGAATTGATATTATTTGAAGTTAAACTTTCTAGGCTAGATTTGTTTTGTGTAATTTTATACTGATTATTAGTTTGATTAAAATCCTCAGAAGTTTTGGAACTAGAAGTATCAGAAAATGTACCGTTATTATTTTTTAAATTATCCTTATGTTCAGAACTCATATAAAACATTTCCTTATCATTATTTTTAACTTTGTTAATTTTAACAAAACAATTAATACCATTATTATTTTGAGAATTTTCTAATGAATTAAATATTTGGTTTTTATATTCATCTTGTTCATCAATTCCATCCATTTTATCATCAAATTGGTGAAACTGATTTATAATAGATTGATTATTCATTTTATTTACTTCATTAACCTTATTTTGAAGTGAATATAAGTCTTTAATTTTTTTATTACATTCGCCAATTTTTTTATCAACTAATTCAGTGATTTCATCTAATTTTTCACTTATTTCTTCTAATTCTATTTCAATAGTACTGTTAATATCTTCTTTCATCTTTTCAAGTTGTTTAGTTTGATATGTATATAAATTGTAAACTAGGTAAATAGATATACCTAGTAAAATTATTATTAGTAAAAATTGAATATTAAACATCTATAATATAAAATATGAAAAATATATATAAATTTAAACTTACTATATATTAACAACAAGCAAAATGTATTATGATAATATCTACATTAATTTTGACCAAAAACTAAATATTAGTTCTATATCTTCTTATAAGACTATTATGAATAAGTTTATAAATGACTACACCAGAATATATTCTCACAAATACAAAACAAGAACTGAAATATATTCAGATGCAATAGTATTTTCAAAATACTATCTTTATTATAAAACTCAGAATTGTGTATATTCTGATGAAGTTATGCAAATAATATATGATATTGAATATCTTAATTAAAAAATTAAAAAATTAATATCCCTCTGGATTATTTAATACGTTCTTTATGTAATCAACATTAATTTGCATATCACCAGTAAATCTTCTAGCATTGTCAAAATCTTCTAATGGTGCATAATTCATATAATCTTTACCATCAGAAATTACAACAGGACTTGTTAAACATCTTTTATTTGTGACACAAACTGGAGGGAATGGTGGTATAGGATACCAATTTGTAGGATTAATAAAAGTGTAAGCTTTATTAGTCATACCTTTATTTAATGGTGATACATAGTTATAATTACCATATTGTAATTCTGAATTTAATGCCTCATATGATTTAGGAGCATTTGTAGACCAAGTCATTATTTGATTATAAAATTGTTTCCCATCTTTAAGATAATTTTGTACTACATCTTGATTACCTATACTAGCTCTAAACATATTTTGTTTAAGTGACTGTTCATTTTCTAATTTTTGCATACCATCTTTTTGATATTGAACATAATTAGCATCATATGTAGCATCAATAGGATTAATAGGATCAGTTGTACCATCAACTAAATTTGAATTAGTAATAGGATTTGATTGGGATGGAGTTTGAGGATTGTTTTTTGCTTTATTTATTTGAGAGGATGGGTCAGAATTATCAGATAAATTAGTTGGACCTATTAGACTAGAAATACCATTACTCTGTTCTGAAAATAAGTTTTGGTTAAAATTTTTACTTTCATCGACATAATTTTCATCAATATATCCATCTAAATTTTGGAATCCTTCAGTAATATTGGATTGTGTGGGTTGGGAAGATTGGGTAGGTTGGGATGATTGAGATGATTGAGATGATTGTAATGGGATATTATTCATTTCGTTTTTAGGTATTTTAATACATCTGTATTCAAAATTATCGTCTTGCATTGTTTTAATATTATTTTTTAATTCATTAATTTGGTCTGGAGTTAGACCACCAGATTTATCCATATTTTTAATCATATCAGGATTATTAACATCTAAATTTGATTTAATATTATCTAATTTACTTGATGTTTCAGGCTTAGATTCAGGATTAGATTCAGGATTAGATTCAGGTTTAGATTCTACTGGAATAGATTCATTAACAGTTGTAGCAACATTTGCTACTAATTCTTTTGATTTATCTTGGAAAATTTTAATTAAATTTCCACCAATACTATCAGATGTTTCGAAATTTTCCAATACATTTGAATCATTAGTATTAGAGTTAAGATTATCCACATTTAATCCAGGAACAATATTAGCAAGATTAACATTATTTGATTCTTGTTTTAAATCATTATCAGTAACCTTTTGAACTTTACATTGGTCACAATCCAGAGGGTCAGTTGCTCTCTTATTAATATAAATAATATTTTCAATAATTAAAATAGATACAGCAATAATACATGCTAATAAAATTGCCTCATATGGTCTTAAATTTATAATATATTTTAATAATAAAAATACGACAACCAATATTATAGCTATTTTAGAAAAATATTTAAGGTTATTAAAAGTTTCAGACGAAATCATTTATATATTTATATATATAAAACATAAATAAAAAATATTTGTTATAATATTAAAATTAATTACTAGTAATTAATAATTCCAATATTTTAATAGAAGCCATAAATCCAATAATTAACAATATTAATACTAAAATTTGTTGTTGAGCTGTAAGACCTACATAATATTTATTATATACCAAGTCATTGTAAGCATCAAAGGCTATAACAGATAATAATGCATTATTAATAGATGTGCTAAAAACTTCATTAATAGAGATTTTATCATCTTTTTTAGCTATAATATTTGAAACAAAATTAACCATAAATTGAATTATAAAAACAAAAATAAAGAGATACAATTTATGAGGTATTGCGTATTGTCTATCAGTTATATTTTCCATAAAATGTGTTAAATAGAAATATAATGCAATAGCGGTAACAAATAATTTAATAAGAACATTCATTTTATAATATTATATTATGATTATAAAAAATATTTAATATTTATAATTAAATAGATTAAACTAATTAATAAAATAATTATGATTATATGTAAAATTAAAAATGTTAAATAATGAGGTAAAATTCTAAAGTATATTTCATTATATATTGGATAAATTATTTCATTTTTAATTTCCTCATTAATAAAATTTTCTTTTACTCTAATGAATAAATTTTTAATAAAATTATTTTTATTTGTTGATTTGACTGATTTATTTAATTTACTTTTTTTTCTGCTACCCAGGCTTTTAGTATTTTTTGAATTAGATGAATTAGATGAATTTGATAACTTGGATATATTAGACGAATCATTTGGATTGTTTAAACCGTGTTCATTAGTATTTATATTAAATAAAGAATTAATTGTACCAGTATATAAAAGAGTAGAATTTGAACCAATTCCTAAAGAATTATTTTGATTATTAAGATTATTTTTTTCTTGTAGATTTGAATTATCCATTAATAATAATTCAAATAAAAAAAAGATATTTTAAACATATTAAATATTTATTTATTTTTTAGAACTTTTCTTAGTAGTTTTTGAAGTTTTCTTGGTATCTTTGGCTTTAGCCTTTGTTTTAGTAGCTGTTTTTGTCTTCTTTTTAGGAGTTTCACTTTCAGTAATTGAAAGGTCTAAAGTGGATTCCATATCTACAGGACTTTCAGTTTCGGATTTATCAGATTTAGATTTAGATGATTTTCTAACTTTAGATTTATTTTCTTTTTCTCTTTGAGCCTTTCTTTCCTCAATATGTTTTTGGATAGTTTTTTCTAAATCATCGAGATCAGGCATGGATTCAACAATATCAGAAATTTGTTGTTCACTCATCTTACTGATAGCTAAAATTTTATCAAGTCCACCCATTTGAGGATTCTTTTCACTGAATTTTCTATATACATAAGCCTTAATTAATTTAGCATTTCTTTCTGATGCTTCAATAGGTTCTGAATCCTTAACAAGTTCTCCTTTATTTAACATAGCCATAATCATATCTAAAACTTGTTGATGTAAATTATCTCTTTGTCTTTGCATCATTCTTGATAATTCATTATTGACAGCACCGTATTCTGATTCATTATATAAAGCATCATATTCATCATCAGAAATTGCACCATTTTCTTTCATGGCAGAGTAACCACCAATAGATGATTCAGAGTTTTCTGATAAATTAATATTTCTATAGCCCATCATTTTTTGTTTGTTACCACCTTCTTGTTTAGTTTCTTTAGAACCCATCTTTTCGATATTTTCAATTGCTCTGATAAGCTTATCAGTATCAATAGAGGTTTCTACTGATTTATCAGAGGCATTGGAAGCATCAGTTTGTTCAGTTTTTTCTGTTTGTTCAGTAACACTTTCAACTACAGATCTAAGTGTGTCCAATGATTCATCTGCTTTAGTTGTTTTATCTTTACTATATCTGTTAGCTAAGAGGTCAATTAATTGGTCAGTATCACTTACTTCAGTGTTGGCTGAAGGTTCTGATTCCTTACTGGCTCTAGAGGATTTAGATACAGGTTCAACATCTGTAGCAGTGTTTGCACCAATTTTAAAAGGATTAAAAGGAATAGTTACTTTACCCTTGAAATCATCAGAATTTTCAAATTCAACATCACTATCAACACCAACAGTTCTGTCTCTTACAGGAGCCCATACTACACCATTATTAACAGTTTGTGTAGATAAACCCTTACCATCTTTGTGTTTAGCAATAAAAGAATTGAAATATTCTTTAAGACCATCAACACTCTTTGCTAAAAGGAATTGTGATTCATTTGTAGATGGTTTAGTATCTTTAGGAACAGATTCAGTATCAAAAACTCCATCAAGAGTTAATTGAACATCAGAATCATTTGTAGTAGGTTTAGTTTTACTTTCAATTATTTTTTGTAAATTTTTTAATCCTTCAGTATCTCCAACAGATTGAGATGATTGAAGTGATTGTACTGATTCTGAAGGAGCATCTTTACCTGAAAGTATTGAACCAATTGTGTCCATAATAGAACCATCTTCTGAACTGGATTCAGAGCTAGATTCAGAATCTGATTCAACTTCTCCTAAATAAAAGCCTTTGTTATCTTTTATTTCTTTATTAGCACCTTGTTTATCTAATTTGTGGACAACATCGAAAGCACTTTTTTTAGCAGCTAATAAAATAGGTGTTTCACCATCTTTGTTTTGAATATCAATAGCATCTTTATAAAGTTTACCAGTATCAATTAATTTATCAAGAGTCTTTTCACATTCAGGATTTTCACTAGTTGATGATATTAAATTATGTAAGACAGTATTACCTTTTGAATCAGAACACTTTAAACAGCATTTTTTATCATTGATAATATATAAAGCTAATTCGACATTATTATTACCAAAAGCATCAAAAGCTTCTTCACAAGGACATTTGTGACTTCCACCCTTCATAACAAAATTTGTTCTTATATCTGTCATAAAAGCTTCCGAAGTTGCGGATAATTCGTTAAAGTTTATACCACCGGTATACTTGTTAATTTTACTAGCCATTCTGTTTTTTGAGAAAATAGAATTATTCATTATAATATAAGTATATATATAATTTTTTTTTACAATAAATATTTTATATATAGAATATATAATCTATAATGAGCAAAGATATACGATTTCTTTTAGTGTTTTTAATTGTAGCACTAGCTGTACTTGTTTGGTTACAAAATCAACAATGTAATGCTATACCCAATAAGGGAGCTGTACAATATTTTACTACTGATGAACAAAAGACTGCACCAGCTCAAACTAGTACTCCTAACTCTGCTAATGGTCTTACCAAAAAGATTGATACTGAAGATAAATCAGCTTCTTCAAAAGAATCACAAAAAGTAGCATCAAAAATTATTGATAATATACTTAAAAATGAACAAGAAATGAAAATTAATCAATTAATTAATCAAGAAGATTTATCATCTAAAGCATCTGATTTTACCAATCCAATTATTGAAAATGTAAATAATGATAGAAACTCTATGAGCTCAGACCAAGCTGCTCTAGAAGATTTAATTAGAGATGTTAATACAGGTAATGATTTAGTAGTTAATAGTCCTCAAGGTGATGTATATAGATCAAAGGCTAAGAGTATTGATGCTGCTCCTAAAGGTGTTTATAGAAAAGTTTCTTATAAAGATTCCAAGTACAGATATGATTTTGATAATGACGGTAGTCCATCTCAATCAAGTCAAGATGAGCTCAATAGTATGTATGATGATGCTCTTGTTTTCAGAAATAATGAATACATGGATAATAACAATTTTACTGGATTTAACGAAACATCAACTACATTTGGTGATGCAAATCTTAAAGATTTTACTCCCAAAGGTAAACAAACTCAACAAGAAAAGGTTATGTCATTATACAACTCCAATGAATACTTACCTAACAATGATTTATTAGATAATAAACTTACAAAAGGTTTCCAAATTTTAGAAAATCCTGTATCAGTTTCAAATCCTAACTTAATTCCTGTACTTAAGAGTATTCCAGTATCATCTATTCTTGGTTCTAAGAGAAATTCAACTTGGGATATTAGAGCTGAACCTCCTTGCCCTAAGACAGTTGTTTCTCCCTTCCTCAATTCATCTATTATGCCAGATATTTATGCTACTCAAAGAGGTTGTCTCTAAATTTAATTTTTTATTTAGCTTTAGTATACTTTATGTTATTGATATATTACAATTATTGCTAAAAAAATTGATTTATTATTAATACATTAATTAATAATAAATAATCTATTTCAAATTATAACTTTATTATATAAATATGGATTTACGTAAATTTATCGATGATAATCTTGACGATTTGATTAATAATCCTGAATTATTTATTAATGAACAAATTAATCCTGGAGTTCCAAGTGTTAGTGATTTGGAATCTGGAAATAAATTTATTAATTTTGATGAACTTAATGAAGATAACTATTTAGATGATGATTTAGGAGAACTCTTTCAAAATAAATTTGATAACAAATTTATAGAAAAAATTAAGCCCAAGAATTCTAGTTTTTCTCAACAACCAAATAAAAAAATATCTTTTGGTAATAATCAAGAATATATTATTGATAAAAAAAAAGAAAAACAATTAGATAAATCTTATAAATCAAATGAATCTGATGAATCTGATGAATCTGATGAATCTGATGAATCTGATGAATCAAATGAATCAGGTGGAGATAATAAAATAGAAGATTACAATAAATTAAATGAATCAGATAGTGATGAAGAGCAAGAATATAAACAAATAGAAAATGAAGAATTTGAAAATGAATTTTATTTTAGATTAATAAATGTTTTTATGAAATATTATAATGAAAAATTTGATAAAAATGAAAACTTTTTTACAGGAATAAAAGATTATAATAAAGACACATCTTCTCAAATGGAAATATTTTTTGAAGCTATTTTTGAATTTAAACAATTAAAAGACAAGATTCTTAAAGAACTTGAAAATAAATTGGTTGAAATGGTAGTAAAAGAAAATAATATTATTGTTGATGATTCTCAAATCGAAAATAAAATTAATGATATTACTTTGGAGTTTATATTTGATGAGAATCAAACTGAAAAAATTTCCTATTTATTTGAAGAATGGAGTGGTCAAATATACTGTATTCAAATTTCCAAGACAAAATTCTTCTCACCATCTTTAATTGTGTGTTTAAATTTTATACTTGAAAATAATTTACTTGACAAGGATTCATGGCACATTTTTAATTTACGAGATAATTAATCAGTTTAAAAAATTATCATTTATATATTAATATATAGCTATGGGCGAAGATAAGAATATTTTTAAAAAAATGCAAAAAGATTTACAAAAATCTACTCCTAATATAGTCAATTGTGATGATGATTTATCTAAAGTAAAGAAAAATCTTGGTCCTAAATATACTGAAGATTTATCTGATAGTGAATTAGATGATTTATCTTCTTATAAATTTAGACACAGAGATGTAATTAATCAAGTATCTAGTAAAAGTAAATTAAAAAATGAGAAAGAAAACATTAAAGTAAAGGGTACTCCTAACAAGATGACTATAGATGAAGAAATTGATGCTTTTCAAAAAGATTTAAATTCTGGGTCTAAGGGTTCAGTTCAAAATAAAAAAAAATCAAATAAAAAAGATAATGAATCAGAAAAATCAATTAATTCAGCTAATTCAGCCAATTCAGCTAATTCTTCAACATCTGAAGAAGATTCTATGGATGAAGTAGAATATGAATATACTAAAGAATTAGCTGAAAAGGTTAAGTTATATGTAAAAAATGATGATAGAATTAGAGAACTTCAAACCGAACTACGAAAACTAAATTCTGAAAAAAAAGCATCTGAATTAGATATTTTAAAACACTTGGAGAGACTTGGTGAATCAAATATTAATATTACTGGAGGTAAATTAAGAATCAATCAATATGAATCTAAGGGAAGTTTAGCAGAAGATGTTATTAGAGAAGCTATTCAAGAAAAAATAAAGGATCCTAAAATTATTGAAACTATATTAGAAAAAATCAATGAAAAACGTGTAGCCAATGCAAAGATTCAAGTCTCATTAAAGAGAACTTTTGAACGTGGTGGAAAAAAATAATAATTTAATTTATAATAAAACAAAATTAAATTATTAAGAATAGTATGTATTTTTATAAATCTAATTAATTAAATTAATTTAATTAATAATTATCTTTATTGTATGTGAAAACAACAGGTAAGCCTGTAGGGAATTTAAGAGAAACATAAGGATAGATAGTAGAAGTAAAAGTAGGAAGTAAAATATTAGGAACACCATAAATTGTAGGATAATAAGTAAGTGTTAAACCATTATCATTTCTTCTTTTGCTAGGATATGTAAGGTATTCATCATCAGATGATGAGGATGATGAATCATCATATCTTTTTTTTCTACCACCATCTTGTTTAATACCAGTAATAATGTCCTTATCACTTATTTTTTTATTGTTATATTTAGAAAGAACATATTTAACACGACTATTTTCAAGGGTTTCTTTAACTTTAAAATGGTGTAATTTGTCTGAACCACCTTCTTGAATAGTAAAATAGAATTCTGGTGTATACTGTTTTATATTACTAGATAACTCTGACCAGATTTCTTCTGCGGCACCATTAATGGTCTTTTGAGCAGATTTAATAGATTTACCGCCAACTTGAGGGTTGAATAAAATATAACTCATGATTATTATATATTTATATAATAAATAAAAAAAATTGATTTATAATTTAAATTTTAATATTATTATATAATGAACACAAATACCAATAAAAGAATTTTATTCCTTAAGACTGGATATGTTATTCCTCTTAAAACCCTAACTGAAGTCCTATCAAATGTTCTTACAGAGACAACTTGGGTATTTACAGCACCAGACCCTAAGGATCCTGAGAAATTTGCTGGTTTAGAAATAGCTACTGCAGATACTTCAAGAACAATTTTTATTAGAGTTCAGTTAGCTGCAAAAGAGTTTGAACCATATTTTTGCAAATATGATAAACTTGAGCTTGGTGTTAGTTTAATCAATCTATATAAATTATTAAAATCAGTTGATAAAGATGACACAATGTCTTTATATGTTGAAGAAAATGATAGACAAAATTTAATTATTGAAATAGAAAATCAAGAAAAAAAATCCAAAACATTCTATAAACTTAAACTTATGGATTTAGATCAACAACCTAAAAAAACTGCAAAGATTGAGTATGATATTAAAATTACAATGCCTAGTACAGAGTTTCATAAACTTTGCAGAGAAATGAATAATATTGCTGAGTATGTTGATATTAAATGTACCAGTAAAAATATTATATTTACTTGTAAGGGTGATTGTGCAGAAAGAAGTACAATTTTTAAATCTGAAGAAGGTGGATTAAATATATCAAATGAAAATAAGAAAAATCATAATATCATTCAAGGTATTTATGAACTTAAGAATATTGTACTTTTTACAAAGTGTGCAAATCTATGTAATGATATTGAAATTTATATGAAGAATGATTTTGCTCTTACAATAATTTATACAATAGCTACTTTAGGTACAATAAAAATCGCTCTTTCTCCTGTTAAAGAAGAAAATATTAAAAACATTTCTTATTCATATTCTGATGATGAAGATGAACTCGAGATAATTGGTGGTGGAATGAATGTTCTTAAAGATAAAGATATTTAAATAATTTTTCTTGTTATGTTTAAATATTAAAAAAATAACTTTTTATATAAAAAATTTCTAATATTATATATTAGAAATTTGTATCTTTTGTTCCACCATCATATGCTTTAGCGTGTCCTTTTTCAATCATTAAATTATTAATGTTTGTATCATTAATAAATATAATTCCTAATGGTCTACCGTATTTATCATTTTCCTTAAATTCAACTGTAATAATTTTATTTAGAATGAGAGATGATAAAAATTCTTTTGCATTTATTGCTTTTTTAATATGTTCTTCTCTATTAGGTAAATTTTTTGATGGTTTCATTTCTGGTGTATCAATTCCTAATAATCTAATTCTTATATCATACAAACTTGGTTTGTTTTCAGGATTATTAATAGATTTTAAATTAATTTTATCTTGAGATATATAATTATATACTGATAAATTTATTGGTAATTGTAATGTAATTGTATCACCATCATAAACAGATTTTACAAAGAAATTACCTTTTATTCCAACTAGATTAAATTTTTGTTCATAAGAAAGTTTTTGAACATCAATATAATTATTAATTAATTTTATTTGTTTTGATTGGTTTTCAGATATAATCTCATTGGTACCAATACTAGTACTTGCATTGGTTTCAGTATCATTTGAAAAACAACCAATACATTTTAAATAATATCCTAATATATTTATCATACTGTCACACATTAAAATTTTAAAACTTATATTAAATAAGTATTTAAATTATAAAAATCAATTTTTAATTATATTAAATCAAATTATTAATTAGTATTCTGGTTTAATTGCTTTGAATTTAATCGAATATTTCTTAATAGTATTGTTTATTTCTTCATTAAAATATTTCTCCACAATTTTATATTCAGAATTATAACCAAAAATATCTAATCCTTGACCATAAATATTATTTTTGAACCATATTTTAATAATAATACAATAAGAGTCTGGATTTAGATGATCCATTTTTCTTGGACTAAATGATAATCCATTAATAATATCCCAATTACTAGTTGAAAATTTTAATAATGTATTATTAGCCATATGTACAGTTAACATTTTCCAAATATCATATGCATCATCTAAATCAGATACTTTTACTGAACAAATACAACCATTACGATTGTCTTGGTCTTCCCAAAGTGGTGTTATGTCATTTTTCATAATGAATGTATCAAAATCTGTATAACAACATTCACCTGTTGTTGTCTTATAACAATTAAAGAATTTTGATAACTCATTCCATTTAATTAGTGTTGTTATATTATGATGACTTAGTAAATCCCAATTTTTATCATCATTGTGATGAGCTAATATTCTATAATAATTCGGCATCTTTAATTCAGGGATATTTTCTTCAATTTCTTTGTAAACACACTCAATTACTACTTTTTCTTTTTTCTTACTTGTTACCATTACAAAACCATTATCATCTGATTTGGTTGATTTATTTGAATTACCTGAATTATTACCATTCTTATTTTGGTATTTAGTTGATTTATTAATCTTTGTTTCATTTTTACCATAAAATTGTTGGAACAAACTTTCTTCAGCCTTATTTAAAGTATCATTAGTTTTAGTAAACACACTACTATTAATAGTGGTTTTATTATTAGTAACAAAATTGGTATTTTTAGAGGTAGTTTCTGGTTTATCAGATTTATTTACTTTTTCCACCCTAGTATTTACCTTAGTACTAGTATCATCATCACTATCATCATCTAATAGTGAAAAACGATTATTTTTATTAATACTCTTTTTTTCAGCCATTTATATATATAATTTTACTATTAATAATCTTTTAATCAATTTTTTTAATTAGAGATTTTATAAATAAAACACAGATATAAACGATACAATCTGGATATTATCATTATTACAGTAAGTAAGGTTTTCATTAATTAAACATAAGTGTTTAATTATTTTAACTACTTTTTCGAGGGGATATTTAATAATTTCGTGATTATCATTATTGATATAATCTATACAATATTCATATACATAATTAATTAATTCCATTAAAGATATACCATTTTCACTTAATAATTTCTCTAGATAATAAAAAGATTCATTTAAACTATGTTTTTGTATATAATTTAGTAAATTATTAATATGTTTATGAGTAGGACAAGATAATATTTTTGATATGCTCATTTCATTTATAACTATTTCATTATCTTTAACTGTGTCTGAATCACAAACAATATCATCATCATTCTTTTTGTTTAATAACAGACCTAGATTTGTATCTAAATACATATTAACTGATTGTAAAATATTAAGTAATTTTCTCATATCACCATTAGATCTTTTAATAATTAATTTAATTGCATTTGATGTTATTTTCATATTCTCTTTTTTACAAATATGAATAACAAAATCATACATGTTATCAAATGGTATTGGATTAAATCTAAATATAACACATCTTGATTGAATTGCTGGATTAATTTTTTTAAGATAATTACAAATAAAACAAAATCTCACATTGCTAACATATTTTTCAATTACTTTTCTTAAAATTGCTTGGGCATCTTCTGTCATTGCATCTATCTCATCTAGAATTATTAATTTAAAACTTGGTGTATCTGAATTTTCTGGAATACCTTTTGTTATTACAAATTGTTTAATTCTATTACGAACTGTTTCTATACCACGTTCTTCAGAGGCATTTAAAACTAGAATCATATTTTCAAAATCTTCTTTGTAATATTGTTTAGCAACTGCAATTATTGTAGTAGTCTTACCAGTTCCTGGTGGACCATAAAATAATAAATGAGGTAGTTTATTGTGATCCATATAATTTACAATTGCTTTTGTTATTTTATCATGATAAATTACTTTTGATATATTATTTGGTCTGTATTTTTCTGCCCATGGTAAATTTTGTTTATTTAATAATTTGGGGTCTTTATTATCTATTTCCACTATTTTATTTTCTATAATTTTTGTGTCTAATCTTTCATTTTCACTACTTTCAGAATTTTTTTTAAATTTGTTATGTTTTATAGCTATACTAGACATAGGTATTTTGTATTATTAATATTATATTAATTTGTATTTAATTTGATTTGCAAATTTTTTTATATAAGTATAATTTTTTATATAAAACAATTTTTAGTGTAAAAATTGATTTTATTTTTAAATAATATAAAGTAATAAGATTATATATATATAATGAACGCTCATCGTTATAATGAGAAGACATCTTCTATTGAGAGGATTGATTTTACAATCCTCGGTAATAAAGAAATAAAAAATATGTCCGTTTTAGGAAAGGATACACCCGGTTTGGTTGTACCTGATTTATATGATAACACAGAACCCAAAAAAGGTGGTTTAATTGACCAACGTATGGGAGTTACTTCGAATGAATTAGAATGTTCAACATGTGGTTTAAGTACCAATTATTGTGTGGGACATTTTGGTCACGTAGATTTATCAGAACCTGTGTTCCATATGGGTTTTTATGATTATGTCATCTCAATTCTAAGATGTGTATGTATAAAATGTTCTAAATTACTTGTTTATAAAAATGAATCAGAAATAATGGAAATGTTAAAAACCAAAACAGGTAAAAACAGATTACAAGAAATTAAAAATCTCGTTAAAAATGTTACTTATTGTCAAAAATCTCATTATGGTTGTGGTGCACCTGTACCTAAAATAAAAGCAGATAAAAAGAAAACTACTGTTGAAATAAATATTGTTGCTGAATACACAGTTACCAATCCATCAGAAGATAATCCTGACAAGAAACCAATTCGAGAAGTTTTAAGTCCTAGTTTCGTTTATAATATTCTTAAAAATATTTCCGACACTGACTGCATGATTATGGGTATTAATCCTAAACAAAATAGACCTGAAGATTTAATTCACACTATTTTTCCAGTACCTCCTAATCCTGTAAGACCTTCAGTTCGTGGAGATTTTGGTTCTTCTACAACTCGTGAAGACCATCTAACTATTCTATTAGCAAATATTCTTAAAGCAAATATTAGAATTAGTAAAAACAAGGAAAATCTTAATGAAAATGCTATTAAATTCTTCCCAGACCATGTTACTTATTTACAATACCATGTTGCTGTTTATTATGATAATGAATCACTTAAACTACCTGAAACACAACAAAAAGGTATTCCTACTAAATCACTTAGTTCACGTCTTAAAGGTAAAGAAGGTCGTATCAGAAACAATCTTATGGGTAAAAGAACTGATTTTAGTGGTCGTACTGTCATTACACCTGATCCAAACTTATCAATTAATGAACTGGGTATGCCTATTTCAATAGCTAAAAATATTACATTTCCTGAAATTGTTACTCCTCATAATATTGAGTTTTTAGAGAAACTTGTAAGAAACGGTAGAGAGAAATATCCTGGTGCTAACTTTGTTATTCCTACTTCATCAGGAGAAACTGATGCAAAATCACATATTGATTTAAGATTTAGAAAAGAAAAGATTGAACTAAGATTCGGAGATGTTGTTGAAAGACATCTTAGAGATGGAGATATCGTTCTTCTCAATCGTCAACCTACTCTTCACAAACAGAGTATGATGGGTCATAGAGTTAAAGTTATTGATAATCCTAATTATTGTACATTTAGAATAAATCCTAACGTTACGACGCCGTACAATGCAGATTTCGATGGTGATGAGATGAACATTTTTGCCCCTCAGAGTATAGAGGCTCAATATGAATTAGAGGAAATTGCTGATTTAAAGTTACAGATTATTACACCTCAATCTTCAACTCCAATTATTGGTATGAAACAAGATCAATTATTAGGAACATACAATTTATCATCAGAATATTATAAAATAGATTGGAGAACTGCTATGAATTTACTTGCATCTACTAGTCTAGATGATTTATCAAATATTCCTAAAAAAGATTATACTGGTAAGGAAATATTTTCATATCTGATTCCTAAAAAAATTAACTTGATGAAGGGTGACCCTGCTAAACCAACTATTCTAGTTAAAAATGGTATTGTTGAAACTGGTATTCTTGCTGACGAAGCACTTGGTGTAAAGAAAGCAAATAGTTTAATTCAATTAGTATGGGATGAATATGGTGTTGAAAAAACACGTACATTCCTTGATAATACTACTAAAATTGCTAACAACTTTAACCTTTATCATGGTATGACTGCTGGTATTAAAGATTTACATATTAGTGATGAACTTTATCACAAAATGCAACAAGTTTTTGATACTAAAAAATTAGAAATTCAACATGAAATTACTGAAATTGAAAATAACCCAGATATGATGGATGGAGATTTGTTTGAAGTCGCTGTCAATCAAAAATTATCTGTTATTCGTGATGATGTTTCAAAAGTTATTATTGCTAATATGCCTAAAGAAAATAATTTTAGAATTATGATGGAATCTGGTTCTAAAGGTAAACCTATTAATATTACTCAAATGGCTGGTCTTGTTGGTCAACAGGATTTCCATGGTAGTCGTATGTTGAAAAACTTTAATAACAGAACTTTACCATATTTTTTACAAAATGATGATAGAGCTGGACCACGTGGTTTTATAGAAAGACCTTTCATGCGTGGACTTAATTTAACTGAGTTTATCTTCCATCATTTATCTTCTCGCGAAGGTCTCATAGATCAGACAGTGAGAACCGCGGAAAGCGGATATATTCAAAGAAAGCTCATTAAAGCTACCGAAGATTTTATGGTAAATTATGATGGTACTGTTAGAAATGCTGTTGGTCGTATTCAACAATTCATTTATGGTGAATCTGGTGCTGATACAGTTAAACAATATGATTATAAATTCCAAATTATGGAAATGTCTAATTCTGAAGTTTCTGATAAATTCAAATTAACCAAAGAAGAATTAGCTAAAGTTAAAAACTTTTCTGAATCAGATAATGATAAATTCTATAAAAATATGTTAAAATATCGTGACCATCTTAGAGAAACTCAAATGAAATCTACTATCGAATATAAAACTTTAAGTAATAAATATATGTTACCTGTTAACTTGTATCGTATTATTAACAACATTCGTAATGACCCCAATAAAAAGGGTGACATTAATTACGATTGTGAATTCATTATTAATCTTATTGATAATATACTTGATAATAGAAATACTCGTCTTTATTGTTTGAGTGAAGAAGAAATTAAAGATACTAAATCAGTTAAATATATTGATGACCAAATGGCTAAGACTGCATTTAAATATGCTCTTTATGAAATGTTAGCACCTAAAAAATGTATCTTTACTTATAAATTTAGTAAAGAACAACTTGAAGAAATTAGTGCAGATATTATTTCAAGTTTCAACTCTAGTATTGTTGAACCAGGTGAAATGGTTGGTATTATTGCTGCACAAAGTTTAGGAGAACCCGTTACACAGCTGATGCTTAATGCATTCCATGCATCAGGTATTGGTGGTAAAGGTGGTACCAGTATTGGTGTTGACCGTATTAAAGAAGTATTCAGTTTATCAAAGAATCCTAAGGAACCTTTTATGATGATTTATCTTGACAAACAACACAGAGAAAAGAAAGATTTTGCTAACAAGATTGCTTCTCATATTAAGTTTACTACTATCAAAGATTTAAGAACTAAAATCGAAATTTATTATGACCCTAAACCTTATGATAAGGATGGATTTATGGAAAAAGATAATATTAAAACTATTTTTACTACTTATCAACAATCTAAGCAATGTTGTGCAAACACTATTGATGGATTACCTTGGTTAATGAGAATAGAATTTGATAAGGAAAAACTTTTAACCAAAGAAGTATCTCTTCTTGATATTAAATCTCAATTCTGTTTTACTTGGGAAAAACGTTATCAAGATATTAAATTAATTAAAAGAGAAAAACGTGCTATCTTAGAAAAAATTACTCAATTAGCTGTACTTTCAAATACTGATAATGATGATATCCCTACAATCCATCTTAGATTTGATATGACTAACTTTAACTCTTCTACATTAATTGATTTTATGGATATGTTTGTTGATGAATTTAAACTTAAAGGTATGCCTAATATTGATGATATCAGAGGTGGTGGTAAAGCTGTCGAAGAACGTTATATCTCTTTTGATAATCCTGAGAAGTCTATGGAAAAACTTAATGAATATATGATTTATACTAAAGGTATTAACATGTATGACATTAGAAATATTATTGGTGTTGATTTAACAAGAACTTATTGTAATGATATTATTACTACTTTTGAAATATTTGGTATTGAGGCTGCTCGTAATCTTATCATTCGTGAAATTATTACTGTCCTTACTTCAAATGGTTCCAGTACCAACTATCAACATATTAGTATGTTTGGTGATTTGATGACTAATGTTGGTGTACTTACCTCAATTGACCGTTTCGGTCTTAATAAATTAGATACTGACCCCTTATCTAGAGCATCATTTGAAAAAACAGTTGACCAATTAATTACTGCTGCTGTTTTCAGTGAAGTTGATTATATGAAATCAGTATCTTCAAGAATTATGGCTGGACTTTGTATTAAGGGTGGTACTGGTCTATGCAATCTTATTTTAGACAAAGATTTACTTGAAAATGCTGAATATACTATTGATGTTGGTCAACTTTATAAGAAAACCTATGAGGATATTACTATTCAAAAACAACAAGAAGTTGATACTGATATATTCATTCCTGAACTATAAAAATACTTTAGTTTTTGATTGTATAATTTTTATAATTATTTACTAATTTAATACAAATTTTATATATATAAAATTTTTATTTAGTTAAAATTAATAACTAATTACGTAATTTTACTAATTTATCCACATATTGTCGATTGAAACTTTCTAACATTTCTTTTTCTGTAAAATTTGCATTTATTTTTTCTTTATGTTTTATAAACTCTGGATCAGATATATCATTTAGTATTGCATAATCATATAAATTCTTAATTTTTTTGAGTTCTGTAATATAATTTTTGTTTTTGTGATATTTCTTAACTATTTGGTCAATTTTATCTAAATCTTCATCAGTTAATATTGGTCCCATTGTTATAAAAGATAAATTGTGTTCTGGAGGCAGATAACAATCAATTATTGGTAATCTAAAAACATATTTCTCAGCATTTTCACCACGAGATTTAACTTCCATTTTAATTCCTGAACCAACTAAATCTCCATAAAATCCTTGAAAACCGTCATTAGGTGGATTCCATAAACCTTTATATCTGTTTGCAAATATAAAATCATATAATGTTATTGCATTGAAACATAATGGTCCTATTGGGTCTTCATCAAGTACCTCTCCAGTATAAGGGTCCCATCTATATTTATATTCAAATATTAAATGTTGTGGAATCTCTGTATCTATTAATGGATCTATTTTGAATAGTCTTTTGGTTCTATAAATTTCTGTTGTGGTTTTGTCATATTTCTCTTTAGGTTTAACACAGTTTTTATCTTTATTTGCTTTTTCACTAGCTTTCTCAGAGTCACTCACGCTTAATTTTGAAAAATCAATTAGGTCAAAATTTAAATCCATTTTATCTATTATTATAATAGATTTTTTTAATTATTTTTTATCAATTTTTTATATACAAATTTTAATATATAACACTCTGATAAAGATATACGAGAGCCGAATATATAATAATATTAGTACCCTAATACCTATTATACTACAAATCATATTAGACATTATTACTATATATTATAGATATTTTCATATATATAGACGTTATTGTAGTACACATTTTATATATATTAGAGCTTTATGGTCTTGGTTTATATATATAATGAAAAAAAAATTGATTTTTTAAAAAAATATTTTAATTTAAAACATAGAAAACATATATTAAATAATAAGATGAGCCGTAAAATTGTATTTGACCCTATTAACTTTGAGGATGATAAACAAAAGAAAGCTACCCAATATACTACTAGTGTAGGACTTATGAAGGATGGAAAGAAGGTTTATCCTGATGAAGTTACTGGATTTATTTTCCAAGAATACTCAGGATTTGCTCCTGCTAAATTTAATCCTCCTGAAAGTCGTGATTGGATTCGTATCCCTATTATTGAAGAAGATAAATCTTGTGTTGAACTTATGAATACTATTAATGAATATGATGATGCTTTTGACAAACAAAAAGATATTATTTTTGGTAAATTCTCTAAGCTTTACAATCATGTTAGAAGTGTTAAAGAACCTAAAGAAGAGGATGAACTTGAAATGGAGGCTAATGCTGATAAACCCAAGAAACCTAAACACAACACTGTTAAATTCAAGCTTAAGATGGGTTGGAACTATTATTATGAGGGAGAACGTCTTGATTACACAAATACTTCTTCTATTCGTAAGACAGTTTCTGATGCTCTTGCTAAGAACAATGACAAGAAGATTATTGATGACCTAATTGTTACTCTTAAATTTACTGAAGAGGATGGTAAAAAGTCCGAAAAGAAAGTTAAGATGAGTGATATTGAATCTCGTAAAGAAATCTCTACCAAGGTTTATTATCGTAAAGCTGAGAATGTTTCAGATGCTAAGAAAGTTAATGAATGTGCTGACAATGATGAGCTTGAAAAATTCTATGGTAAACCTGAGGAAATGACTGTAAAGTCTCCTGAAGACCTTGACAAGTATCACCGTAGCAATTGCTATGTCCGTTATCTCTATGGTCCTTCAAAGGTATGGGCTTCTAAATCAAAGGGTGATGATGGTAAACGTCGTTCTAGTCTTCAATTCGTTTGTCACCAGATTGATATTATTCATATTAAACAAGCTAATTCATCACAATCAACAGTCCGTTCAATTTATTCAGGCTATGGATTTGGTTCACGCAATGAAACTGTTTTCAATGCAGTTGAAAAGGAAGTAGCTAAAGAAGTAACTAAAAATACCAAGGGCGATGATTCTGATAACTCTGATTCTGATGAGGAACTTAAAAAGCCTGTTTCAAAATCAACAGCTACTGTTAAAAAGGCTCAAAAGGTAGAATCTGAGAATGAGGATTCGGATTCTGATTCTGCCTCTGGTTCTGATGAGTCATCTGATGAATCATCTGATGAACCTGAACCTCCTAAGAAGGGAGCTAAAGGAAAAGCTGTAGTTGAAGATACTAAAGGAAAGTCAAAGGCTGCTCCTACTAAACGTAAATAAATTTAATCTAATATTTCAGATAAACTAATTGTTAAAATTTAATTTTTGAATTAACTTATTTTTTTAATTGATTTAAATATTTTTAATTAATTAAATTAAAAATTATTTACTTTATTTATTTTATATATAAACCATGAGCACAGATTTTACTACATATTTAATGAATAGTAATGATGCAATAGATTATATTGATAATATTAAAATAGATTTGGCTAAAAAAATTAATGTTAATGATAATGAAGCATTAATTTTTTATATTGGAAATAATTTATCTGATAATCCTACTATAACTCTATTCCAAAGTAACTACTTAAAAGTACTCTCTGTTGATATCTTGACTAAAAGAATATCTGTTGAACTTGATGAAAACTCATTAAAATTTATCCAAGATATTGATGTAAAGATTTCGCAAGTTTTTGAAAATTATATTAATTCTGTTGATGATTTAGTTCAAGAATCTAAATTTGACTTGGACTCTGTTTATTATGAAAGTTCTATTGATTATGATACTAACTCATTAGATTTTTATATCGGAAATAAAACTAATATTAGTTTAGATGGAATTAATACTAATTATATTACTGATATTAACCCCGGAGACTATCTTGGTCTACTAATTTCATTTGATTGTGTTTTATTTAAATTTGATTCTGGAGAAGCTAAAACTATGATTATTCCATATTATATACTTGTTGGTAAAAATGAAAATACTATTAATTCTAAGGATGAACGTATTAGTGTTCAAGAAAATTCATCTAACAAACTAGAACAATCTAAACAATCTGAACAATCTGAACAATCTGAACAATCTGAACAATCTGAACAATCTGAAATTGTAAAGTCAAAAGATAATATGGAGATAAATGATTCTAATAATTTTAATAATTCTAGCGATTCAGATGGAGATGCTGATAATGAAAATTCAAATAATTCTGATAATTCAGATGATTCTGATGAAAAAGATGATGAAGATGAAGATGATTCTGATGATTCTGATGATTCTGATGATTCTGATGATTCTGATGAAGAAGATGATTCTGATGATTCTGATGATTCTGATGAAGAAAATGATTCTAATGAAAAAGATGATTCTGATGATTCTGATGAAGAAAATGATTCTAATGAAAAAGATGATTCTAATGAAGAAGATGATTCTGATAATTCTGATGATTCTAATGAAGAAGATAAAGGAAGTGATTCAGATGATTCTGAAGATAAAGATAAAATATATGGACCAGAACTTAAACTAGAATCTGAAACAGAGTCTGACCCTGAACCTATAGCAATCCCTATTAAAAAACCAAGAGCAAAGCCAGGTCCTAAGCCTAAACAATCAGAAAATCCTAATTCTGAAATTAAACCAAATCCTGAAATAAAGCCAAATTCTGAAATAAAACCAAGGGGAAAACCAGGTCCTAAACCAAAGTCTGTTGAAACAAATATAAAAAACGAACCAAAACCAAGGGGAAAACCAGGTCCTAAACCAAAAAAATAAGATAATTAGATATTTTTAAATGATTGCATTAGTGTTTCTTTAGATATATATGTACTAGAATCAGTAGTAATCATAGTAAAAATAATTACAATTATTAAACAACTTACAAATAATAATAATTTATCTGTCAAAGTTTCTTTCATACAATAATATTATATATAATATATGATATTATTTTAATTATAATTCAAGAAAAATATTCCTTGATACAATAGGATTTTTATATTTTGCTTTTTTATCTGAAATTTTTTCTTTAGAAATTTTAGAAATTATAGTATTTTTATTTTCTAAAATATTTTTGTTTTCTAAAATATTTTTTTCATCAGAACTTTTTGAATTTGTATCATTAGTATCAGAAATAGTTTTGGATGTTTCTTGTGTATTAGTATCATCAGAAGTACTAAATGAAGTATTTTCTACTATATGTTTCTTAAAATAAGTATTAACATGGGCTAGTTTAGCAACAATATTTCTATAATTTGTTTCTGTATATTTAATAATATCGTAAGATATTGCCCATCTAAAAAAGTTAAGTTGACCTAATGTAGTCAGAAGAACTAAATTATTTTTTTCACAGATATAAAAAAACTTCTTCTTTCTTCTAAAAGGGTCAAAATATTTCTTTTTGAATGATTTTAATTGAGCCTTATAACTAATGTTAATATTAAAATCAGATTGTTTTATATATAAGTTATTTACATCAATAGCTAATTTATATAAATAACAATATCTAGTAACAAACCAATCTAAAAATCTTAAGGATATTAAGTGATTACCATTAATTATATCAACCATCATTTGTGTTTCTTGTTGAGTACATGAATTAAAAAAATTATCTAATTTTTTATAATGCATAACTTCTTTAATTTTAAAGTCTTTAAGTGTTATAATATTTGAATCATCGCTTAATGCTGTGTTATTATCTATTTGATTACTAGATTTACAACCAAATATTTCTTGATTTTGATTCTTTGTATCTTTTTGTTCTTTTAGCTCTTTATTAGAATTTTCTGTTTTTAATTCATTGTTAGATGATTTTGGCTTTTTTCCTCTTTTTTTAATTAATTTTGTATTATCTTGATTTTCTAAAATATTTACTTTATCAAGTATAATTTTTGATTCATAAGTGTTAATAGAGTTAATATTATTAGTTTCAGGATTAATAAAATTAGTTTGATTGTGTAAAATTTCTAACTCATTTAGTGTTTCATGAGTAAATTTTTTTTTTGAATTTTTAATATTTTTAGTATAATTTTCAGTTGATTCTAAAATATTTTTCTGCATTATAAGTTTAAATATAAAGATAAAATTTATATTAGTTTAATTTTATCATAAATAAAAAATAAATTTGTAAATATTAATTAATTATTTTTAATTATTTTTGATTAGATTTAAAAATTTCTTCTTCAACACTGTCTTTAATCAGTAATCTTAAAACTTTAATATTCTTATGTTTATTACCAAGTCTTCTAACTCGTCCAATAGCTTGATTTTCAGTATTAAGCCTGTATTGTTTATCTCCATAGATAGGGTCAAGGAATATAACTTCCTCTGCATTATTTAAATTTGAACCTGATACTGTACTTTCTGATGATAACATAATAATTTTGAATTCATTATTATCAACATCTTTACTATTAAATAATCTTAATACCTTATCTTTTTGATAAACATTACCTTGACAATATAATTGTTTAATACCATTTTCTTCCAAAACTTTACCAACTTCTTTTAATAAATAATCCCATTGAGAGAAAATAATTCTATATTTATTAGGAGTAGATTTTATATAATTGATAATATATGCTAATTTTGTACCTAACGAATTAACTTCTTTAGATTTATTAGCAGACATTAAAAATATTTTATCAAGTTCTAAATGTTTTTTACATGAAGGACATTCACTTCTCATTCCAGAACTTTTTGATTCTTTAATGATAGTACTAATACAACTATAACAATAAATGTGACCACAGAATGTTATACCTAAATCATGTTCCTTAATTTGATCCAAACAAATACTACAATTTTCTTGTGTAACTTTATCCATATCAGAAATTAGATTAATAAAAGTTTTATAATAAAGAACTGTTTTTTCTTTACCATCTCTTATTTTTTTTAAATCTACAATCTTAAATTGAGCATTTGCTAAATTTTCTTTAAGGTCTTGATAACCTTTAAGATTAGTTTTATTTTCTTCTTCCATTTCATTCATTTCACCTTTAATCCTTTCTATTCTGTCTAAACAAGTTTTATAATCTTCATCAGCTTTATCAAATTCTGTAAAATACATCTTTTTAATTTGTGTTTGTATATCTTCAAGAGACTCTACTTTGTTAGAAATATTTTCACGAATTTTATCCGAAATCATAGGATGACAACATATTTGTCTTAAAAATACGTCATTAAGAGTGTTGTTGGGATCAGCTAAATAAGCATTATAAATCATTCGTTCAGTTTCTGTAAAGTTTAACCAAACAGTTTCCTCAACAATTTCAGGTAATTTTAGAATCTTTATATTTTTATTGTGAGTATTTCTGCTAAAATGATTTTTTACATAGTTATATCCATTTTTCTCATAAATATTAATTTTGTTTATATTATTTAATCCAAATGTAAGATAATCTAAAACTGCTGATAGTGATGTTGTATCTAGTTCTGTATAAGTATTAATCTGCTTTTCTTTGAAAGGAGTTCCAGAAATAATCCATCTGTAATCAGATTCTAAAAATTTCAGCTTTACAAATAAATTTGAATCTTCGATTTCATGAAACTCATCAATAACAACTCGATGCCAGTATATTGAAAAAATATTAACATCTTTATCAAATATATTAGTTATGATACTTAATGAGTCAAATTCTTCATGTTGATTAAGTTTACAGTTTGTGAAAAAATTAGCTGAAACAATTACAACTTCAGCATTTATAAAATCATAATATGTATATTTTTTATAATGGGCTTTAGTTAATAAATTAATTGTAGTCAAGGATTTATCTAAATGAATTCCAAATTCTCTACTCCATTGACCACATAAATGATTTGGTACTATGATTAAAGTAGCCTTTGAATATATTTTATTATTTTTAATGATACTTGAATATTTTGAAGTATTTGTATTAATTAATGTAATTATTTGTAATGTTTTACCCATACCAACCTCATCGAATAATCCACCACCTTTAAATAATATTTTTTTTGTTAATTCTTCAAATTCTTCTGAATAAATTTTATTTTCTATATTTAACATCCAATTTAAATTGTTAACTTGATAAGGATATAAAACTGTTTTGATATTTGGAAATTTAGTAACAATTACATCTGATTCAGGAGAATTATCTAAAATCTGAGAAATTAAATAATTTCCTATTTTAGTTCTTAACTTTAATAAATTAATATATCCTTCATTATAATCAGAATCTAGTATTATATTTGATATTAAATTTATTGTTTGTGTATGTTCTCCTTCAATATTATTCTTTTTAAAATTTACTAAATTATCTTTTATTTCTTTTTTTGATTTATCTATAAATTCTTGTTCATCTTGTTCATCTTCTTCATCTGAAGACCAATTATCTTTTGATTTATTTTTTTTATTTAAAACAGAAACTTGTTTATTATTTTTTTGAGAATTAATAGTTGATGAGTTTTGTAAGTTTATACATGAAATTTCTGCATCTTTATATATTGAATTATAAATATCAAGTATATTAAGTAATTCTGTAAAAACTTTTGATTCAGTTTTAATTTCCATAATTTAATTAATATATTAATATATTTATAATCTAAATCAATTTTTATATTATAAATTATACTATAAAATATATATAGTTACACACCATAAATCGTCTTAAATTAATTGTGATTAATTATGTTTTGAAAATAATCTATTTAAAATTTTTAATTTATTATTTATCATATATTTAATATGACTAAAAAAAATAATGAAGAAAATGAAAACATTTTAGAAAAAAATAAAAATACTATTGATGTTAAAAAAAAAAATTTAAATAAAGGTCAAAATAATCAATTTTCAAATCTACAAAATAATATTAATAATGAACAAAATGAAATTATTGATGATGTTGAATTAGATAATTCTGATTATATTGTTAAATCAATTAAACAATCCATTATCCATCATGAAAAAATAATTGAAGAAAGTAAAAATAGTGTTCAATGTTTAAAAAAAGTATTAAAAAATTATAGTAAGTCAATAAATAAAAAAACAAAAGGTAAAAAAAATCAAACAGGTAATAGAACTCCTACAGGGTTTGAAGAAACATATATTGTTCCTCCTAGTTTAAGAGAATTATTTGATATAAAAGAAGAAAAAATGCCTAGAACAAAAGTTACAGGTAAATTTTATGAATATGTTGAAAAGAATGGTCTTAAAACTAAAGATAACAAAAGAATAATGAGAGTTGATGATAAATTAGCAAAAGCTTTAGAACTAACTCCAGAGCAAGTTCAAAAAATTAATAATTCAAATAATCAAAAAGATATTGAAGGTTTAAATTTTTTTACAGCACAATCTTGGATTAAAAGATTATATAAAAATCAAAATATTACAAATGATTTAGTTCAGACAAAAACAGAAATTATTAATCAAAATAACAAAGATTCAAAAAATAAGGAAAAAGATAATGAAAATAATTCGGAATTAAAATCAGATTCAGAAAGTAAAAAAAATGTCGAAAATATCAAATTAGAAGATGATTTGGTAATTTTACGTGAAAAAAAAATAAAAAAATAATTAATTTAAAATCCAAAAGTATTTAAGTAA
>JACCDW010614665.1_pt1 | contig 41981 bp, 39 predicted proteins | sample 7449781 | NCBI WGS metagenome assembly JACCDW01 (sample SAMN15323449, study PRJNA562643) | freshwater metagenome | isolation source: river surface water | place: USA:Blue River Watershed | collected 2017-08-18 | reverse complement strand
CGGAAAAGGTGAGGCGCGCAGAGTCGACCCTCAGAAACAAAAAACCCCGGGCTGGCCGGGGTTTTCATTCATCTTTTGGATATTAAGTTTTTAAACGCCATCTCCCGAAGAAGACTTTTTCTCATTGAGAGACGCTTTGAAAAGCTCTCTATTCAAGGTCGCAATATTCGTCAGGCTGATTCCCTTCGGGCAAGAAGAAGCACAAGCCCCGATGGAAGTGCAGTTTCCAAATCCTTCTTCGTCCATTTGGCTGACCATATTCTTGGCTCGCTCAGCTCTCTCGACTTGTCCTTGCGGGAAAAGGGCCAAGTGTCTGACTTTCGCTCCCGTGAAAAGCATCGCAGCTGCATTTGGGCACGCGGCAACACAGGCGCCACATTGAATGCAAGTTGCAGCTTCAAAAGCCGCATCAGAATCTGGCTTTGGAACAGGAATGCTGTTGGCATCTTGAGCGTTTCCTGTATCGACAGAAACATAACCACCAGCAGAGATGATTCGGTCCAAAGCTGCTCGACTCGTCATCAAATCTTTCACGATTGGAAAGGCTTTTGCTCTCCATGGCTCCAAGACCAAAGTCTCGCCATCTTTAAAGTTGCGCATATGCAGTTGGCAAACAGTCGTTCCTTTCAGAGGACCATGAGCTTGACCATTGATCATGAAGCCGCAACTTCCGCAAATTCCTTCGCGGCAATCATGGTCAAACACGATGGGCTCATCGCCTTTGAGAATCAGCTTTTCGTTGACCTGATCCAACATCTCCAAGAAAGAAGAGTCTTCAGAGATGTTTTCCGCAGAGACTTCCACAAAGCGACCTTCATCTTTGGATGATTTTTGGCGCCACACTTTTAATTTCAAATTCAGCATTTTTCCAGATCCGCTTCCCATTTTTTACCTCTATTTATACGAGCGGGTTGCAAGTTTCACATTTTCAAACTTCAGCTCTTCCTTGTGGAGAGAGTGCTTCTGGCCAACGCCTTGAAACTCCCAAGCCGCCACGTAAGCGAAATTCTCATCATCTCGCTTGGCTTCGCCATCGGCTTGATACTCTTCACGGAAGTGTCCACCACAAGATTCATTTCGTTCCAAAGCATCCAAGCACATCAGTTCGCCCAACTCCAAGAAGTCAGCAACTTTCATAGCCTTTTCCAACTCTTGGTTAGTCTCATTGATTTCGCCTGGAATTTTAACATTGCTCCAGAATTCTTCGCGAAGCTTCGGAATCTGCTGAAGAGCTTTCTTCAAGCCCTCTGCATTTCGAGACATTCCACAGTTGTCCCACATGATTCGACCGAGCTCTTTGTGAATGCTGTCGACTGTGCGATTGCCTTTGACGGACATCAGTTTGGAGATTGTCGTTCGCACATTGTCTTCTGCTGCCTTAAATGCATCATGAGTCGTCGCCACTTTGTCGAACTTCGTTCCGGCGATATAATTTCCAATTGTGTATGGCAGGACAAAATACCCATCAGCCAAACCTTGCATCAGAGCTGAGGCTCCCAAGCGGTTCGCCCCGTGATCCGAGAAGTTGGCTTCTCCGGCCACAAACAATCCAGGAATCGAAGACATCAAATTGTAATCCACCCACAGTCCGCCCATGGTGTAGTGCGGAGCTGGGTAAATGCGCATTGGAGTCTTGTAAGGATTATCGCCAGTGATTTTCTCATACATTTCAAAAAGATTTCCGTATCTTTCAGAAACTGCTTTTTCACCCAGGCGAGCAATCGCATCTTTGAAATCCAAATAAACGGCGACACCTGTTGGTCCGACACCATAGCCTTCGTCAACGCGGAACTTGGCTTGGCGAGAGGCCACATCACGAGGTGCGAGGTTTCCGAAACTTGGATAAATTCTTTCCAAGTAGTAATCGCGTTCATCTTCTGGAATTTCTGCCGGTGGACGTTTGTCACCTTTTGTTTTCGGCACCCAAACTCGACCATCATTGCGCAATGATTCGGACATCAAAGTCAATTTCGACTGCAGTTCTCCAGAGACGGGAATGCAGGTTGGGTGAATCTGTGTAAAGCAAGGATTTGCAAAGTAAGCTCCACGCTTGTGAGCTTTCCAAGCCGCTGTCACCGCAGAGCTCATCGCGTTTGTCGAAAGGAAGAAGACGTTCGAATAGCCGCCAGTTGCAACAACCACGGCATCTGCTTCGTAGGATTCAATGGCGCCGGTTTGCAAATTGCGCACGACAATTCCACGAGCTTTGCCGTCAACGATAACGAGATCGAGCATTTCTCTTCGGTTGTAGAGTTCAACTTGCTTGCTCTCCACTTGTCTCATCATCGCCTGATAAGCGCCGACCAAAAGCTGCTGTCCAGTTTGACCGCGAGCATAGAAAGTACGGGAAACTTGGGCTCCCCCGAAGCTTCGATTGGAAAGGAGGCCGCCGTATTCACGAGCAAAGGGCACTCCCTGAGCGACACATTGATCGATGATGTTGGTTGAAACTTGGGCCAAGCGATAAACATTGGCTTCGCGGGCGCGGAAATCTCCGCCCTTCACGGTGTCATAAAATAAGCGATAGATGCTATCGCCATCATTTTTGTAATTCTTGGCGGCGTTGATTCCACCCTGAGCGGCGACCGAGTGCGCTCGGCGAGGACTTTCGTGAGTGCAGAAAGCTTTGACTTTGTAGCCCAGCTCTCCCAGGGAAGCAGCCGCGCTGGCGCCCGCCAAACCCGTGCCCACAACAATCACCGAGTGCTTTCGTTTGTTGGCGGGATTGACCAGTTTCATGTGAAACTTGTGATCATCCCATTTTTTATCGATTGGACCTGATGGTATTTTTCCGTCGAGTGTTGCCATATTTTACTTATCCCGCGATGAAGAAGACATAGATGGGTTGAGAAAGAAATCCAAGCGCCACGATCACTGCATAGGCAATGCTGAGGGCTTTGATTTTCGGTGCATAAAAATCATTTTTAAATCCGAAGCTTTGGAAAATTGATCCCACGCCATGGCGCAAGTGAAATCCCAACAAGATCAAGCTGATCACATACCATGCCACATAGCCGGGCTGTTGAAAGACTTCGATGACCAAGCGGTGCAGATCTCTCATCACCACTCCGTTCACCGTGGTTTCGTAGTGAGCGCCGTATTTGAAAGTGATCAGGTGAAGAATGATAAAGGCCAGAATGACGCTGCCCTGGATCGCCATCGTTCGCGACGCTAAATTTCCACCTTTTTCACCCTTGGCACAGACGGCATAGCGCTGAGAGCCTCGAGCCGCGCGGTTTTCCATGGTCAGCCAAATGGCCATGACAACATGGATGACCAGAGCGGAAACCAAAACGATTTCGGCTGGTATCAAAATACCGCTCGTGACCAAACCGTGGCCGTATTTATTGTACAAGTCGGGGCTGACCAAGATCAGCATATTGGCCGCCATGTGAGTCAGGACAAAACCGGCCCAAATAAGACCTGTAAAGCCCATAAGATATTTCTTACCAATGCTGGTGAGAAAGAAAGGTCGTGAAGCTATCGCTTGCATGTGATTATCCTTGAGTTCTCTGATTGTGAGTTTTCGAACTCTTTCTTTTTAGACCCACCGGGCTTTTTTGTCTAGTCGGAGCATCATGTTACTGGCCCTAAGAAAGCTTTGCCTGGTGTGTGATTTTGGCAGATATTGCGATGGTTTAAGCGAGGTAAAAATGAAAATCTTTGTGTGCATTAAGCAGGTCCCCGACACGGAGACAAAAATCAAGATTGGATCCGACTCTCAATCGATTGATACGACTGGTGTCAAGTGGGTGATGAACCCGTATGATGAATATGCTGTTGAAGAAAGCATCAAGCTTCGAGATGCCAATCCAGGATCTCAGGTCTGGTTGATCAGCGTCGGACCTAAAAAAAGAACCGTTGATTCCTTGAGAACAGCTTTGGCGATGGGCGCCGACGAGGCCATCGCGGTCGATGCTCCTGAAAATCTCGACCCTTTCCAAACTGCGAAAGCCCTGGCCTCTGTCATTCAACAAGAGGGCGGCGGTAAGGTTGTTTTCACTGGTAAAGTGGCCATCGACGACAACGCAGCCTCTGTCAGCCAAATGGTTGCCGAGTTTTTGAAAATCCCTCACACCACCGTTGTCTCCAAGTTTTCCATGACGGCTGAAAATGTGATTGTGGAAAGAGATGTGGAAGGTGGGGCTAAAGAAGTCGTTCAGATGCTCGCTCCTGCCGTGGTGGCCGCGAACAAAGGGCTCAATATGCCTCGATACGCTAGCTTGCCAGGAATTATGAAAGCCAAGAAAAAAACAATCAAAGAACTTGATCTGGCGGGTTTGAACACAGGCGCGACAAATAAAACAAAAGTCCTGTCGATGGAACTTCCTCCTGAAAAGCCACCAGTGAAAATGCTGTCTGGAGATGCTTCGGCGCAAGTCGCGGCTCTGGTGAAATCGCTTCGTGACGAAGCCAAAGTTTTGTAAAGGAACCGATCATGGGAAAAATTCTCGTTTTTGTTGAGTCTTCAAATGGAAAAATCAAGCGCAGCGCTCAGGAGCTTTTGACGGCAGCCAAGCGCTCCGGTCAAACTGTTGCAGCTCTGATTGGCGGCTCTCAAGCGCCTCAGCTCGCAAATGATGTGGCCGCTTACGGCGCCTCTGAAGTTCATATGTTAAAAGACGCGGCCTTTGATCAGTACAACCCCGAGTTGTTCACTGACATGATGGCAAAAATGATCGCAGAAATTCAGCCGACGATTGTTCTGGCATCGGCCAGCTCTTTGGGACGAGATTTGTTCCCGAGAGTGGCTGCTCGCCTGGATTCGGGTGTCTTGAGCGACTGCACAGAGTTGCAGATTTCTGGCGATGATCTCACCGTTCGCAAACCTGTTTACTCAGGAAAAGCCTTCGCTAAAATGGGATTTGAAAACAGCCCAGTGAAATTCGTCTTGATGCGGGCCAACCAACTGCCAATCGATCCGCCTCAAGCTGGAGCCAGTGCCAACATGAAAGAGCACAGCTTCTCCAAGCCCGATTTGAAAACTTTGATCAAAGAAATCGTCAAAGGAACTTCGGAGAAATTGGATCTGACTGAAGCGAATGTCATCGTTTCCGGCGGGCGTGGATTGAAGGAAGCGGCAAACTTTAAAATGTTGACCGATCTGGCTGACACTTTGGGCGCCACTGTGGGTGCTTCACGCGCTGTTGTGGATGCCGGTTGGGTTTCTCATGAAATGCAAGTCGGGCAGACGGGGAAAACTGTTGCTCCTTCTCTTTACATTGCCGTTGGAATTTCGGGTGCGATTCAGCATTTGGCAGGAATGTCCGGCGCCAAAGTCATCGTTGCGATCAACAATGATCCGAACGCTCCTATTTTCCAAAAGGCCACCTACGGAATCGTCGGCGATGCTTTCGAAGTTGTTCCAAAGCTCACTGAAGAGTTTAAAAAGGCACTTCATCATTGATTGGCTTTTTGATTCGAAAATACATTCTCGGTTTTATTGCTTGGCTCCTCATTCGCACTTTGATTCTCACTTGGAGAGTCAAAGTCGAGGAGCCCGAGTCCCTCATTTCTTCTTTTAAAAATCAGGAGCCTGTTATCTTCGCTCATTGGCATGGAGATGAGTTGGGATTGATCAACAGGATTGGCCCTTATCGAATCGCCACCATCGCCTCCACGAGTAAAGATGGAGAAATGATGAATACGATCATTCATCTATTAGGGGGCAATACTTCGCGAGGCTCTTCCACTCGCGGCGGAGTCAATGCACTCAAGGGACTGATCCGACTGGTGAAAGATAAAAAGCACAATACCAGCTTCGCTGTCGATGGTCCGAAGGGTCCCATTTATCAGGTCAAGCCCGGCGTTTTCGAAGTCAGTCGATTGATGGGAGTTCCAATTTACGTGGCAGGAGTCGCCTGCGATAGCAAATGGGTTTTCGAAAAAGCCTGGAACAAAGCCTATTTGCCGAAGCCTTTTGCTCGAATTCAGATTGTTTGGTCCGGACCCCTTGGACCCATCACCAAAGACCAAGATCCTCGCTCTCCGGAGCTCGCCAACCAGCTCGCAGACGCTCTGCGCAATGCGCAGGCCGAGGCGCTTAAAAAAATTGCGGCCCCCCCTCGTCTCAGTTAGCCTTAAATGAGGATTCATATCTCAACAAGGATGTCAAAATATGAAGCATTTCCAAGTTCTTGCGTGCTTTTTGTGCGCCCATTTGCTGCTTCCAATTGCAAATGCTCAATCCAAAGATGCGCCAGTGGCCGTGGTCGGAAATAAAACCATCACATTGGATGAGTTCAATAAAAAATACACTGAAGTTAAAAACCAAACTCTCAATCCTCCGACTCGCGAACTTTTTCTGGAAGATTTGATTCGTTACGAAATGGGTTTGCAAGAGGCTGAAAAGCGCAAACTGCAAAACGATCCCCTGGTTCAAGAAAGAATGCGCCAAGAGCTGTACAAGGCCTTGCTCGAAAAAGACCTGGGTGAGCGCGTTCAGAAAATCAACGTTTCCGAAAAGGAAATGGAAGCCTATTACAAAAAGAATCCCGAAATCCGAACTTCACATATCTTGATTGAGGTAAAGCCGGGAGCGACTCCTGAACAAAGAGCCGAAGCTAAAAAACGAGCCACTGAGATCATGGAAGAAGTGAAAAAGAGCAAGCGCAACTTTGAAGAGCTCGTGAAGCTTTATTCTGACGACCCTTTGAGCAAACAAGTGGGTGGCGATGTCGGTTGGGGCAATCGAGTGACTTGGGTTCCCTCTTACTACGAGACAGTTTTGAAAATGAATATTGGAGAAATCTCTAATCTTGTTGAAACGCAATTTGGTTTCCACATTATCAAAGTGACTGGCCGCAGAGCTTATGAAAATGCAAACAAACGGGCGATTCGCGCCGCAGTGTTTGATGAAAAGCGCCGAGATGTGTTTAATGATTATTTCGAGAAAATGAAAAAGGGTTATAAAATCCAGACCAACAAAAAGTTGATCGATTAGGAGTTTTTTTGAAATTGTTTTTCAAAAGCCCCGCTCTCACGGGGCTTTTTCATTTGGGGATCTGTATTCTGATGGCCGGCTGTGATTTGGGGGCCTCCCGAGTTGCAGCCAAGCCCGTCGTGCAAGTGAACAGCCACACGATGTCCACGAAAGAGTTTGCCGACCGGCTGGCTCGTCGACTCAAGAATTTCGATGCTCTTTCAGCAAAAGATCCCAACAATGTGAAAAGAGCCAAAGAAGAAGTGATTCGCTCCTTCATTCTACAAGCGCTCACTGAAGACTACGCAAAAAAAGCTGATATTTCCATCGACGACACTGAGCTGGAAAAAGAAATCAATCAGTTCCGAGCTTCTTACCCAGATGACCTTTCCTTTCGAAGGACCCTCGCCGAAGAAAACCTTTCCATGTCGGACTGGAAAGAAGAATTGAAGCAAACTTTGTTGGCTCGCAAAGTCTTCAAAAAAATTTCTGGAGGCATCCAGCCTCCCGCTCCCACTGAAATTCAGAAGTACTACGACTCCAATAAAGAGCTCTACAGAAGAAAAGAGCGGATTTATCTTCGACAAATCATTCTGGATGAACTTTCCAAAGCACAAAGCGTTCGTGACGAACTCAAAAAGAAAGATTTCGTCGAGCTCGCAAAAAAATATTCCGTGGCTCCAGAGGCCAAAGCAGGAGGCCTTGTTGGTTGGGTGGAAAAAGGCTCGGTCGACATTTTTGATAAAGCCTTTACGCTTCCAATTGGCGGCATGAGTCAGGTGCTGGAAAGCTCTTACGGCTTTCACATCTTTAAAGTAGAAAGAAAGGCAGGGCCTGGCTTTGCAACTCTTGACGAGGTTCGCGATGAGATCGTGCAAACTCTGATGGGACAAAAAGAACAGGCCGAGTTTGCTGGTTGGTTGGACAAACAAATCAGGTCCAGCCGAGTTTTGCGTGACTATGAATTGATCGGCGCTGTTTCCGTCGAAACAAGGGGTCAAAAATGATGAAGAGTCTTTTTCTTTCTTTGCTTCTTTTCGCTTCGGTGAGTTCGGCTGAAGTTGTCGATCGGGTCGTCGCCGTTGTGAACAATGAAATTGTCACTCTGTCGGATCTGAAAGAGTTCTCGAAGAAGGTCGACAAAGGAACCATGATCGATGACCTGTTGTTGTTCGGACAAAGACCCGAATCTCTGAAGGGCAATCAAAAGGCGCAACTGGAATACCTCATTTATGAGCGATTGTTGGATTCGGAGATCAAACGACAAAATCTTTCCGTCACCATTGAGAAGGTCGAACAAGAGATTCGCGAAATAGCCAAAAAGAACGGCGTCACACGAAATGATCTGATGAGTGCCATCAAAGCACAGGGAATGTCGCCCAGCGATTATCAGTCTTTCGTCAAAACTCGAATTGAGCGCCAGTCTCTCATTGAACAGGAGATTTCCTCAAAGATTCGCGTTTCCGACGAAGATGTGATGGCTCAGTATTCTCAATCCAATCCAGGTTCCAGCGGAGCCATCTATGAGTACACTCTGGCTCACATTCTGATCAACCCCCGAAAGTCGGGTGGAATGCCTGCTGCAATAGACAGAGCTCAGGCCGCTCTCAAGAAGATTCGTGATGGCGCGAGTTTCGAATCCATCGCCGAGCAAACCAGTGAAGATCCGAACTTTTCGAATGGCGGAGTGCTCGGAACGTTCAAAGCCGGAGAGTTCAGCCCTGACACTGAAAAAGCCCTTCAGGCTTTGGGCGCTGGGGACGTTTCAGACATTGTGCAAGCCAAAGATGGTTTGCACATATTCAAAGTCCTTCACAAAAAAGTGACTGCCGATCCCAAGTTAGAACGCGAAAGAGAAAAAATCCGATCACAATTGTTTGAGCGTTCATTCCAAAAGCATTTCAAAAACTGGCTCGAGGGAAAGCGCGAAGAATCTTTTGTTCGGATCAATCAGTGAGCTCAATCAAACGAGTGGCCATCACTTCGGGCGATGTCGATGGCATCGGTCTCGAAGTTTCCTTGAAGGCCCTCAAGGCCTTGGGACCCCAGAGCCGAACTCAGTTTATTCTTTACCACTCTGACAAATCCAGCGGCTTTCAATTGCCAGGGTTTCGTCGAATTGTCGTTCCCAGCTTGGAAGATGCTCTCTCGCTTCCTGCGCATTCAAAAGACTTGATTGAAATCGTCAGCTCGGATTCTCCAGCTCTTTGGGTTGAAGAGTGCGCTCGGGCCTGTCTTGCTGGAGATTTGCATTCGATGGCAACGGCCCCCTTGTCAAAGCAAGAAATTCGCTGTGCTGGCCTCGCTGACCTGGGACACACTGATATATTGAAACGAGTCTCCCGAAAAAAAACGGCCTTTATGAGTTTCATGGGTCCCCACTTCAATGTGCTGCTCGTTTCGGGACATATTCCTCTTGCTCAAGTTGAGAAGTCGCTTTCTCAAGATTTGCTTCAGGAAGCTCTCGAAACCGCTCAACAAGCTCGCTCTGTTTTGACTGGAGCCATGAAAAAGAAGCCTTTGGCCCTGCTGGGGCTGAATCCTCACGCAGGAGACAAAGGGCTGATTGGAAATTTTGACGATGCGGTCCTGCGTCCTTTGATTCAAAAATCAAAACGCAACTTTCCTGTCGTGGGACCCCTCGTCCCAGATGTTGCCTTTTTGAGAGAGAACTGGAAAAAATATTCTGTCTTCGTGGCGCTTTACCATGATCAGGGATTGATCCCCTTCAAAATGGCTCATGGTTTCGATGCCGGCGTCCATTTGACTTTGGGCTTGCCGATCAAGCGAAGCTCAGTGGATCACGGGACGGCCAAAGATCTCTTTGGAAAAAACAAGGCCAATCCAGGGTCGATGATTGCGGCCCTTAAATGGGGCGCGAAACTCGCCCACAGCAAAGGATAGAACATGTATCAAAATGTCATTTTCCGCGAGTACGATATCCGTGGTGTCTACAACAAAGAGTTCGACAAAGATTTTGCCTACCTTTTAGGTCGAGCATACGCCCAATATTTTTTGGAGAAATCAGGAAAATCGGACATCACGATCACTCTCGGACACGACGCTCGCCTGTCGGCACAAGAAATCAAGACTTCACTGTCTCGCGGCTTGCAAGACTCGGGAGTGAAAGTTCTTTATATCGGATTGGTGACTTCGCCAGTCTCTTACTTCACAACTTTTGAGTTTCCAGTTGATGGCGCGATCATGATCACCGGCAGTCACAATCCTCCTGATTACAATGGATTTAAGATCAGTGTGGGAAAGGGAACTATTTTTGGCGAGGAAATTCAGCGTATTCGTCGAATCATCGAAAAGGGTGTTTTTCCAACTGGAAAAGGCAGCGAAGACACTTTGGACGTCTTTCCAAAATACATCGAGCGCTACCAAAAAGAGTTCGGAACAATGAAAGAAATCGGTGTTGTTCTCGACTGCGGAAATGGCTCAGCTGGATGTATTGTCCGCAAGCTTTTCAACTCTGTGGGCCTGAAGCCAACAATTCTATTTGAAGAACCAGATGGCCGTTTTCCAAATCACCATCCAGATCCGACAGTCGAAAAAAATCTCAAGGACTTGGCGGCCAAAGTTCGCGAGCAAGGCGCTGTCGTTGGAATCGGCTTTGATGGAGACGCTGACCGCATTGGATTGGTCGATCACACTGGAAAAATGATTTACGGTGACGAATTGATGGTGCTGATCAGTCGCTCGATTTTAGCGACACAAAAAGGCGCAAAAATCATTGGCGATGTGAAGTGTTCAGACCGTCTCTATGATGATATCAAAGCCCGCGGTGGAGAGCCGATCATGTGGAAGACAGGTCACTCCTTGATCAAAGAAAAGATCAAGGTGGAAAAGGCGCCTTTTGGTGGAGAAATGTCAGGACATGTTTTCTTTGCGGATCGAAATTACGGCTACGATGATGCCCTCTACGCGGCTCTTCGAGTTTGCGAGATTCTTTCTCAAACCGGGAAAACCGTGCAGGATCTCTTGGCGGGGCTTCCAGAGGCTTACAACACTCCGGAAATTCGAATCGACACCACCGAGGAAAAGAAAGTTCAGATCGTCGACAAATTGAAATCACAGTTTGCCAATGGTGGAGACTATCAGACCAATTTGATCGATGGTGTTCGCGTCAGCTTTCCTGATGGTTGGGCCTTGGCAAGAGCTTCAAACACTCAGCCAGTTTTGGTTTTGCGATTTGAATCTTGGACCAAAGAAGGCCTCGACAGAATTCAGTCTCAGTTCGAAGCCACTGTGAATCCAATGTTGTGATTACTTGAGATAGCTGGATTTCAAAGTCTCAAACATGCTCTTTTGCATACGACCAGATCGAGCACACATGAGATTTTCGACATCCAGCTGGTAAGTTACGATGGCTTCAGCCTTCGAGTCATAGAACTCGACATAGCAATCGATAAATCCCAAAACGTGACCGAATTCGTGGCGAATCGTCCATTGCACATCCCACTCGGTCAGTGGTGCGTTTTCATCCATCACAATCGTGTCGCCGCCAAGACCATTCACATGAGGAACTGCGCCCGGCTCAAATTCAACATGAATGTTCGCCATTTTGCGGAAATCCAGGAGCATCTGCCAGCCATCCCACTTCCACTCGTCCTCAATATTGATTTTGAGGAAATTCAAAATATCCAAACTACTTGGCTTTTGAAAAGGAACGATCATTTGCGATGGATTGCTTTTGGACCAAATGATTTCGGAACGCGGATTGTGAAGTGAGAAATTCGAATCCCAGATCTTCTGGCTGCGGGGCAAGTACTTGAGATAAAACTCGTAAGCTTTGTTCGCAGACAATGCTTTTGAAGTTTTCGAATCACAGGTCGAATAGGGGCCATCGGTATTCATGCACATTTGCTCGAGCCACTGCTGAACTTGAGTTTTTTGGTCGTCAGGCAAAGTGTTGTAACTTCTTAGGAAATTTTCAACATTGGCTGTTTTCTTAGTTAGAAAATAAAAGCCACGAACATCTTTCGAGCGTTCGAACTCAAGTTGTCCCAACCATGGCGCCATCATTCTCCAGCGAGCAGCCGTTTGATAGTTGCCGTCAATTTTTCGTGCCCAAAGAATATAGGTTTCTTCGTCGACGGGTGGATTCTGAGGAAACTTTCCGCCGGCGGTGTAAAGCACAGCTGCAAGTTCAGATGGAATCTGATCTTTTATTTCTTGAGCCGTTTTTCCAATAATTTCTGGAGAATAAGATTTGGGGCTTTCAATTGGAATTCCCGTGAGGCCGCCAGGTTTGGTCAGCTGAATTTTCTTTCCGTCTTCACGAAAAGAGTTCATGTATTTGAGCCAGTCCATGTTTCTCTCGCCCAAAAGAATGGCGGCAGCCACATGGCGATCTTCACGCTCGGACCAAGTTGTCGAGTATTGTCCGCGATAGGCCCAACCGGGAGCATCAGGAAGAATATGAAGTTTTTCGCGTTTTTTTTCAGCCGCTTGGGCTGAGATCACAAAACAAAGAATGGCAAATACGATCTGCTTCAATCTTCCCCCCTCAGAAAAGCAAAAGCCGACTGGTGTCAGTCGGCCCTTGTTCTATTTGTTTTCTGCTGAAGAGAAAAGCAAATTGTTTTGATTACAATACGAATGCCAAAGCCAAACCGTACAGAGCGATGGCTTCCATGAACGCCAGAGACAGGATCAGTGGAGTTTGGATTTTGTCAGCAGCAGCTGGGTTGCGAGCGATACCTTCCAAAGCGGAAGAAGCAGCGCGACCTTGACCCAAAGCGGCTCCCAAACCAACCATACCCAAGCCAAGACCGACAGCAACAGTCAAAAGACCTCTGTCAGAGAAGCCCGCAGCATGAGTAGCGGCAGTTGCAGCAGTCGCAGTTTCTTGAGCGAAAACACTTCCAGCAGCCAGTACAGTAGTAACTGCGGCCAAAGCACTTCTTTTATTCATATCAGTTCCCTTTCTTAGTGATCATGAGACGTCGCCATAGCGACGTAGACCATTGATAATAATGTAAAAACAATTGCTTGAATCAATGAAACGATAAAAGCCAGCATGTAGAAGAGGATCGGAACCAAAAGAGGTACCAGATCCAAGGCTACGCCCAAAACCGTGTGGTCTCCGAGCATAACGAATCCCAAACGCATTCCCAAGCTCAGTGGACGAACCGCGTGTGAAATCAGCTCGAGAACGACCATGAATGGTGCCAACCACCAAACGGGGCCCATGAAGTGTTTCAAGTATCCAAGACCGTTCTCTTTAACACCCAAGAGGTTGTACATAACGAAGACGAAAATCGCCATGGAGAAAGTCATGTTGAGATTTTCAGTCGCTGGAGTCATTCCGGGAATGGCACCAATGAGGTTGTTAAAAAGAATGAAAGTAAAAAAGGAGCAGAAAAGTGGAACATAAACTCGGCCGTGGTGGCCGATCACAGAGACAGCAAGCTTGTCGATGTATCCAGTGATCATTTCGAAGATGGCGCGGATACCGAAACTGCCTGCAGGAACAACGGCTTTTTCACCTTTGCCAAGATCTTTGCGGGCTTTCAGCGCAAGACCAACCAGAGCAACCGTCGCAATGGAAGTCGTTGCCACGTGTGCATACTGGGGTCCGACTCCTGGAATAAGCTGTGTCCAACTAAAACTCATATCACGCTCTCTTTAAGGATCCCGCAATTGTCAGTGCAATAAAGAAACAGAAGAATCCCCCAACCGACCAAATTGACAGGGGGGCTATCTTTCCAAGCACAAACCATGCGGATGAAAAAAGAAACAGGACCTTTAATACAATAAGGATTGAAATATGAGCAATCTTTTTTTTGGCGATTATTGACTGCCAAAGATAGGTTAAAAGGATCAAATTCGCGAGCATGACACCTTGGGCCGCGCCGAAGGATAGAGCTTCTGTTGGGCCTTTCAAGAACCAAATTAAAAGCGTTTCCACACTTCCAAGGACCGTGGTCCACAAGAAAACTCTTTTCATTTTTTGAGAGCCTTTAAAAGGCGGGTGACGAACCCAATGAATGCCAAAACGATGCAGACAAGAGTGATAATTCCTTTGCCCTTGGGAAGAAAGCTTTCAAGGACTTGGCCCATGATGGCCCCGGCAGCTATAAACCCGACCAGTTGAAGACCCATCGCTATAGCACCATATTGTTTTTCGTCGCTCATAAAGGAGTCTTATTGGATTTCAGGTCGCCCTGGCAATTGGAATTTCGATCCGTCAGAAAAGCTTGGTTATTTTCGAACTCTTCCGCGAGCACCCGGTTGATTTTTCAAGCGGTCTTGCAATCTTTTGATCCGAATATCGATGTATTCAGGCATCGGATGAGTGGTTTTTAATTTTTCAAGTGTCTCAATTGCCGATTTAAAGTCTTTCAACTCTTCATAACAAACCGACAGTGTCAGTCCGACATTTTCTTTAACAGCCCTCTCGGGAAAGTCAGCCAAAACGATCTTGAAAATGGCAATGGCGGCCGGCAAGTCCTTCTTCGCCAAGGCAATATTGCCCTTTAAAAGAGTCATGTCGAATCGTTGATCCGATTGCGGATTCGTTTTTAGAAACTCATCCACTTCGTTTTCGGCCTGATTGAAATTGTTTTGGTAATAGTAGGCTCGAGCCAGACGAATTTTATATTCATTGCGATCTTTGGCATCGGTGAGCATCGAGACCATTTTATTGATTTCCAAAACTGCCTTTTGGTAGTCCGTCAGATGATCAAAATAAATGGCCACAATCTGTTTCTGGGCATTCATTCGTTCATTTGCATCGGGCGAGTTCAAAACGATTTTTTGATAGTACTCAACCGCCTTGTAGTAATCTTTGATTTCAAAAAAAGACAGCCGCGCGGCTTCGCGAGCAGCCTCAATTCCCAATGGTGAATTGGGTGAGCGAATAATGACTTTCTCAAGATGTGAAAGAGCAATTCGAAAGTGACCTCGGCCGACTTCGGTTTTGGCGGCGTCCATTTCTCTTTGCTCTGTCGACGTGCACCCTCCAATCAAGAGGGCGACGAAAATGAGATTAATGAAGTTGGACTTCATCACCAGATGAACCACCTGTGTCGTCTTCATCAGCTTCAACAACAGCAAGGCCAGTGACCTTTTCTTCTTTGTTGTCGAGGTTGATCAAGCGCACGCCTTGAGTGTTGCGACCCAAGATGGAAATATCAGAAATTTTCATTCTGATGTTTTGGCCTTTATCGGTGGACAAAATCACTTCTTGGTCGTTTCGCACTTTCTTCGTGCCGACCACATTGCCAACTTTGTCGGAAGTTTTCTGAGTGATAATACCGACCCCGCCACGAGACTGGATTCGGTACTCGCCGACTTCAGAACGTTTTCCGTAGCCAGACTCAGTCACCATCAACAAAGTATCTTTGGAATCTTTCTCAATGACTTCCATGCCGATGACATCATCACTCTTGCCAAGAGTGATTCCCTTCACGCCACGAGCCGCTCGTCCCATCGGACGAACATCGCTCTCATTGAAGCGAATGGACATTCCCTCTTTGGTGGCGATGAAAATATCGCTGTGGCCATCGGAAATTTTAGCTTCGATCACGCTGTCATCCAAATCGGTCGTCAGAGCAATGATTCCAGCCTGACGTGGATTTGAGAAGGCATCCAGCGGAGTTTTCTTGATGACGCCTTTAACAGTCAACATCACCACGTATTTATTCTCTGAGAATTCCTCGACTGGCAAAATAGCTTGGACTTTTTCGTTATTGGAAAGCTGAACGACATTGGCAATTGCTTTGCCTTTAGAAGTTCTCGTTCCCAGCGGAAGCTTGTGAACTTTGCACCAGTACAATTTTCCCTTGTCAGTGAAAACGAGCAGGGTCGTCTTCGTGCTGGCAGTGAAGATATCTGTGACATAGTCCTCTTCGCGAGTCTCCATGCCTTTAAGGCCTTTGCCTCCGCGCTTTTGGACGCGGTACTGAGCAATTGGAATTCGCTTGATGTAACCAGTGTTGGTCACAGTCACGACCATTTGTTCGTCAGCAATCAGATCTTCGTCTTCAATGTCATCGGAGCTTCCAGTGATTTGCGAGCGGCGAGGATCAGCGTACTTCTTTTTGATCTCTTCCAATTCGCCAACGATGATTTTGTAGATTTCTTTAACGTCCGAGAGAACAAACTGCAGCCATTCGATTTGTTTCCGAATCTCGGCCAGTTCGTTTTCGATTTTCTCTCTTTCCAAACCAGTCAGACGCTGCAAGCGCATTTCCAAAATCGCGACAGCTTGTCTTTCTGAGAAGGCAAACTTGGACATCAAAGCTTCACGGGCTGCATTGGCTTCCTTGGAGGCTTTGATTGTTTGAATCACTTCATCAATGTGATCCAAAGCTTTTTTCAAACCTTCCAAAATGTGAGCGCGCTCAAGAGCTTTCTTTAGTTCGAAAATACAGCGCTTGGTAACGACATCGCGACGGTGAGCCACGAAAGCTTCCAGCATTCCTTTGAGGTCAAAGGTCACCGGTTGGTTTTTCGCATCCAAAGCGAGCATGATGATTCCGAAGCTCACTTGCAACTGGGTCATCTTGTAAAGACGATTGAGAGCCACGCTCGAATTTTCACCGCGCTTGAGAATGATCACAATGCGCATGCCTTCGCGAGAAGATTCATCGCGAATATCTGAAATTCCTTCGAGTTGTTTGTCGCGAACCAAGTCAGCGATGTTCTCAATGAGTTTCGCCTTGTTCACTTGATATGGAATTTCAGTGATGATGATTTCTTCGTGGTCTTTGGCTTGAACAATTTCAGCCACGGCCTTCAAAGTGATAATGCCGCGGCCCTTTTTGTAGGCCTGAAGAATTCCCTCGCGTCCGGCAATCACACCTGCGGATGGAAAGTCAGGCCCCGGAATTCTTTCGATCAATTCGTCGATTGAACAATCCGGATTCTTGATCAAGTGAACGCAGCCGTCGATCACTTCGCCCAAATTGTGAGGCGGAATGTTGGTGGCCATACCAACGGCAATACCAGCCGAACCATTGACCAAAAGATTTGGAAACTTGGCTGGCAAGACCAAAGGAATTTCCAAAGAGTCGTCGTAGTTCGGACCCCAGGGAATTGTTTCTTTGTCGATATCAGACAGGAGCTCTTCCGCCAGACGAGTCATGCGGATTTCGGTGTAACGTTGGGCCGCCGGGCTGTCGCCATCGATAGAGCCAAAGTTTCCCTGACCATCTTCGAGCGGGTAGCGCAAAGAAAAGTCCTGAGCCATGCGGACCATGGTTTCATAAACAGCCGAGTCACCATGTGGATGGTACTTACCGATCACATCCCCGACAACACGAGCTGATTTTTTATAAGGCTTATCGTGATTGTTGCCCATTTCATGCTGGGCAAAAAGAATCCGGCGGTGAACAGGTTTCAATCCGTCACGAACATCCGGAAGGGCGCGGCCCACGATAACGCTCATCGAGTACTGAAGATAGGCGTCACGCATTTCCTTGTTGATATCAACAATCGAAACACCTTTTACGTCGTTGTTATTTTGTTCCATGTGCAATTCCTAATCTTAAACGTCCAGAGATTTTGCCATCAGCGCATTGTCGTGGATGAACTTTCTTCGAGGTTCAACATGTTCACCCATGAGAACCGAGAATGTTTCATCCGCTGCGACGGCATCATCGATGTTCACTTGCAAGAGCATACGGTTCTCAGGATTCAGAGTTGTTTCCCAGAGCTGTTCTGGATTCATTTCTCCCAATCCTTTGTATCGCTGGATGTAGTATCCCTTTTTCGTGCTCTCCATGACGTGTTCATAGAAAGATGTGTAGTCTTCGAAAGATTGTTCGTCTTTGTCGATTTTAGCAGTGACTGGCAAAAGCGAAATCGCCTGGATTTGCGACCACAAACCAGTGAGCTCAATCCACTCGGGAGCTTTCAAAGTGTCGGCGCTGATCGTTGTTTCCAATCGATCCGCATAGCGAGTGGTTTTGATGGTGGCGGCCACTTTGCCAGAGTCTGTCTTCACAGAAGAGGAAACTTCGGTGATTCCACGATTTGGATTTGCCTTCACCCAAGCTTCAAGATCTTGCAGAGATTTTTTGAATGCGGTTTCGCTGGAGAAAGTTTTTTCTTGCTCAGCGACTTTACTGATCATGAAGTACAAGACATCAGGATCATACTTGGCAGAAGAAGCTTTCAACAGGTTGTTGAACTTCTGAATGTTGAGAATCATTTTCTTCAAATCATTCTCAGCGAGCTCTTTTTTAGCAGAAGGAATCTTCACTCCGCTGAGACCCAGTCCCAACAGGAATTCTGTCAGAGCCGCATCGTCTTTCAGATAAACTTCCTGATTTCCTTTTTTCGCTCGGTAAAGAGGCGGCTGGGCGATATAGATATATCCCTTTTCCAGTGCCGCTGGCATTTGGCGATAGAAGAACGTCAAAAGAAGAGTGCGGATGTGAGATCCGTCGACGTCCGCATCTGTCATGATAATGATTTTGTGGTAACGGATTTTATCGACGCTCACATTATCTTTGCCGATTCCCGTACCCAAAGCCGAGATCATCATTTTGATCTCTTCATTGGAGAGCATTTTATCAAAACGAGCTTTTTCGACGTTGAGGATTTTACCTTTCAACGGCAGCACAGCTTGAGTGCGGCGGTCGCGAGCTTGTTTCGCGGATCCACCTGCCGAGTCACCCTCGACCAGATAAAGTTCGCAAAGGGCTGGATCGCGCTCTTGGCAGTCCGCCATTTTTCCTGGCAGAGATCCGCCATCCAAAGCTGTTTTTCGGCGAGTCAGTTCGCGGGCCTTTCGAGCCGCTTCACGCGCTCGAGCCGCTTCCACAGATTTTCCGATCACATTCTTAGCAACAGATGGATTGCGGTCGAAAAAATCGGAAAGCTTATCATTCACTAGAGACTCGACGATCCCTTTCACTTCGGTGTTACCGAGTTTGGTTTTTGTCTGACCTTCGAATTGCGGTTCACGAACTTTCACAGAAACGACCGCTGCCAATCCTTCGCGGATGTCTTCACCTTCCAAAGAAACTTTCAAATCCTTGAGAAGATTTTTTTCCTGAGCATAGGCGTTGGTTGTTCGAGTCAGCGCTCCACGGAATCCAATCAAGTGAGTTCCGCCTTCATGAGTATTGATGTTATTGCAATACGAGAAGATCGATTCGGAATAAGAGTCGTTCCACTGCAGAGCCACTTCGACATCAACATTGTCTTTTTCGCCGCGGAAAAAGATGACTTCGTTGTGAAGGGATTTTTTGCTTTGGTTCATGTAATTAACGAACTCAGCAATCCCGTTTGAGTACTGGAATTCGTTTTTCTTTCCAGTGCGTTCGTCTTTGATAGCGATATAAAGGCCAGCATTCAAGAAAGCCAATTCGCGCAAACGATTCGTCAGGTAATTGAAATCAAAAAGAATCGTTTCGTCTTTGAAAATTTCACGATCGGGCTTGAATGTAACTGTTGTTCCAGTCTTTTCAGATTCACCGATTTTTTTGATCGGACCTTCTGGAACACCTTTGTGATAAATTTGTTCAAATACTCCACCTTGACGGTGAACTTCAACTCGCACTCGAGAGGACAAGGCATTCACGACCGAAGCACCGACTCCGTGCAATCCGCCTGAAACTTTATAGCCGCCGCCGTCGAACTTTCCACCGGCGTGGAGAACTGTCATGACGACTTCGAGAGTTGATTTTCCGGTTTTATGAGTGTCGACGGGAATACCACGGCCATCATCTTCAACAGTGATCGACTCATCTGTGTTGATTGTGATTGTGATGTGTTTGCAATATCCAGCCAAAGATTCATCAACTGAGTTGTCCACAATCTCATACACAAGGTGATGAAAACCGCGAAAGCCGGTATCACCAATGTACATGCCAGGTCGTTTTCTGACAGCTTCAAGTCCTTCAAGAACTTGGATGGAATCCGCACCATAGTTGTGCGCAACAGGTTGGTTTGTCTCGCTCATAATCGCCCCTCGCGTGCTTCTGAAAGTTCATCGGGGCTCGCACGGTCACGACGATCCGATCTGTCCCTCGCGGACTTTCAGTACAGCACAGTCTTCAAACTTCATGCTACTTGGCAGCGTGAAATCTGTGGTTGTGATAAAAATTTGAGTGTTGATATCACCCAAAAAACGAATCAAGGAGTCCCGCTTTTCTGCATCGAGCTCTGACAAGACGTCATCGAGCATGAGGACAGGATAGGCTCCGTGAATCCGTCTATGATACACGATTTGTGCCATTTTGAAAGATAATATCAAAGCTCTTTGCTGCCCCTGCGAACAGTAAAATCGTGAGTCATTCTCGCCATATAGAAATACGACATCGTGCTTCTGAGGACCCACCAAGGAGCTTCCGCTTGAAAGCTCTGCATCATGCAGCTCTCGCATGCGTTTTCGAAGAGTGTTTTCGATGTCGATAGCAGTGAAATTCAGAGCGTGCTCACTGGAAATCACATAGTCCACTGAGATATCCACAGTTCCACGTTGAGAAATGAACTGCATCGCTTGATTGAAGTCCTTGTGAATGGCTCTCAAAGCTCGCAAGCGTTGATCTGTCAAATCCACAGCCAGCTTGAGAAAGCTCGGATTGATACTTTCCAAAAGCATTTCTGTTTCCTGTCGGCCGACATCTCCGGAAAGATAATTCTTCAGAATCTTATTTCTTGTTTTCAAAGCTTTCCGAAATTCAGAAACCAGCTCTGCATTCGATGGTTGAAAGCTAATAATCAGATCATCCACGAGTTGTCGTCTTTGATCGGCGCCTTCTTTGATAGCAGAAAGACTTTCTGGAGAGAAAATCACCACCGGAAATCGGCGTGACAGTTCATGAGCTGTCGCTTTTTTTCCATTGAGCAAATGATTCTTTCGCGATTTCAAAATATTGAGCTGGAGTTCAAAATCAAATTCTCCCTGAAGAACTTTTGCTTTTAGCAAAGATTCACTCTCAGACATTTTGATCAAATTTTCATTATCAGCGTAACGAAAGGATTGCCCTGTCAGCAAAACATAAAGAGCTTCGAGAAGATTTGATTTTCCCTGACCGTTGTCTCCCAAAAAGATATTCACCTTTGGGGAAAACTTCGTGGATGCTTCGGAAAAGTTTCGGAAGTTCCGAAGATAAATCGCTTGAATCATATCCCCTCAGCATCCTTGCGCATTGGGTTGTAAAAAGGAAGGCCCTACCTCAGATTCTCATCGGCATCACAACGCAAGTATAAGACTGGTCGTTGTGAGGGCGCATGAGACCTGGAGACAGTTGATCATTGAATTCAAAATCAACTTCGTCATCATTGATGGCGTTGAGAACATCGGTGATGTACTTGGCATTGAAACCGATTTTGATATCTTTGCCATCGTAGCCAACTTCGATTTCTTCTTTCGCATCTCCCAATTCAGGATTGTTCGAAGCAATTTCCATTCGATTTTGAGTCAGAGACAAAGTCACTGCTTTTGATTTGGTATTCGCCAAAAGAGAAACACGCTTCAATGAAGTCAGAAAAGCTTCACGATTGATGCGAATTTTCTGCGCCAATTTCGAAGGAATGAATTGTTGGTAATTTGGATATTTTCCTTCAATCAGACGGATCATCAAAGTGGTGGATTCTTTGCGAACGATTAACTGTGATCCCTCAAAGGCCAATTCGAATTCTCCAGAGAGAGATTCCAAAAGTTTTTTGATCTCATGCAGACCTTTGCGAGGAATGATCACTCCTTGTCCTTGAGAAAAAGCTTTTGATGATGGGATTTGTTTATTAACCAAACACAATCGATGTCCGTCAGTGGCCACCATTGTGTAACCCGAATCACTTTTTTGTTCGAAGTAAACACCATTTAAATGGTAGCGAGTTTCATCATTGGAGACAGAGTAGATCGTCTTATCGATCATATCTTTTAAAACTTCGGCATCAATTTTCAGAAAGTTATTTCCAGAGTAAGTTGGGAAAATTGGATATTCCTCTGCGCTGATCCCAACAATTTTTGAAAGATATTTGCCTTGTTTGATTTCCAACCAATTGTTGTCTTTGCGGTGAAGTTGAATCAAGCCTTCGGACAACTCTTTGGCAATTTCAAAAAGACTTTTCGCGCTGACAGCCACTTTGCCTGGAGTGGTGACTTTGGCTTTCACTGCATCTGTAAGACTGACTTCCAAATCTGTGGCAAAAACTCTCAAAGAATTTTGATCAGCTTCCAGAAGAACATTCATCAAGACCGGCATTGTATTTCTTTTCTCGACAATATTTTGTGTCTTGCCGATCAAAGCCATTAAGTCTTTCTTCTCAATTTCAATCTTCATCTGAACACCTCAAAAAGGTCTCTCTTTTATCTAGTACTTATATATATATAAAACTAGTAGCAGTAGTAGGGGCGTGGAAAACCTAACAAACGAACTAAGTATTTGTAAATTCAAAAGAAATTTCGTGGAAAAGCAGCGCACGAATTTCCTCTGAAAATCTCCAAAATCGGGGAAAACCTCAATCCACAAAGTTCTGCAGACGACTTTCCACAATTTTGTACACTGTCCACATTCACACCCCTGTGATATTGTGGATACGAGTGGTTAACTCATCGAGATCATTCTTAAAATCCATATCTTTAGAAAGTAGAAATTCGACTCGATCCAGCGCGTTCATAACAGTTGTATGATCTTTTCCGCCAAAAGCACGGCCAATATCAACCAAAGATTTATCCAAAGTCTTTTTGATTAAATACATTGCGGTTTGACGAGGAACGACGATCTGCTTGGCTCGCGTTGTCGATTTCATATCTGTCATTTTCACTTTGAAATGATCAGCCACCATCTTTTGGATATCCTCTACGGAGATGGTTGTCTGAGTTTCGTGAGTAGCCAAAACTCGGCGAGCCAATTCGATGTCTATCGATAAGCCTTGAAGTTCACTGAACATTTTAACTTTTTTAAGATTGCCTTCCAATTCTCGAATCGAGCGTTTGGATATCCTTGCAATGTAGTTGACCACATCTTCTGGCAAACGAAGGTTCATCTTCTCAGATTTATAACGCAAAATAGCAACACGAGTTTCCAAATCCGGCATAGAAATATCAGCGATCAATCCCCATTCCAGGCGTGAGCGATTGCGATCTTCCAGGCCCAAAATATCTTTCGGCATTCGATCTGCGGCGATGATCACTTGTTTCTTGCGCTCAATAAAGGAATTGATCGTATGGAAAAACTCTTCCTGGATCGCTTCGGTTTTTCCGATCATCTGCACGTCATCGACGAGCAAAATATCCGGATTGTCTCTGTATTTGGTTCGAAACTTATCCATTTCATAGCGACGAATCGAAGAGACGCATTCATTTAAGAACTTCTCAGCACTAACGTAAATGATCTTTAAGTGGGGATGATTGGCTTTGATCTGATTGCCCACGGCATGAAGAAGGTGGGTTTTACCCATTCCGACCGGCCCACAAATAAAGAGAGGATTGTATCCTTCAGCCCCAGGATTCTGAGCCACATTAAAGGAAGCCGCATGAGCAAATTCAGTATTTCGACCCACAACAAATGTCGAAAAAGTGTAATCCGCATTCAGAAGATCCACTCGCGGAGTGGAGGGAGGCAATGGAGCTGGTGCCGGCGGAGTGAAAGCTGGCGGTGTTGAAAATGGCTTTTCCTGAACTGCAAAGGCTTCATTTAAGGAAGTGGGCTCAGGTGCCTTATTTCCAGTCACCACCAAATCGACTTCAAAATCCTGCTTTAAGAGGTCAGAGACTTCGGCGTAAATTTTATCCAGCAGATTTTCTACCACGAAATACTGGTGAAGCGCACTGGGCACTCCCAAGATCAATCGAGGCAAAGAAGTGGACCCAGTCGTTTCGACGTAAGTTACTGGATCTAGCCAGGTTTCAATGGATTTGTTGTCTTTATTTCGGGCTTTGATGCGTCTTTTGATATCATCCCAGAATTTGGCATCTAAATTCGCACTTGGTTCAAAAAAGGTCATATTCACGCGCTTTTCCCCCCGAGCTCGTTGGCCTCCATTACCAGTGGGCCCCTGGCAATTCAATAGAGTTTTCCACAATGACAACTATTGACCAAATTGATGCAATATGGTTTTATCCCGGCCTCTCAGATGAGATTAAATGTTTGAACAGACGTGATTCGTCGTAACGCAGGAGTTCTAAAATGAAAAGAACCTATCAACCTAAAAATACAAAACGTAAAAAAGCTCATGGTTTCCGTGCTCGTATGGCGACAAAAGACGGTCAAGAAGTTCTGAAGCGTCGTCGTGCGAAAGGTCGCAAGCGTCTGACGGTCGCAGTTGGTGGAAAATAAAAAGCCACTTGGACTTAAAAAAAGCTCAGACTTCCTTCTTATAAAGAACAAAGGAAAACGAAAAGTTCTCAGTTCCTGGCTGGTTTTAGGATATGCCAAAAACCAATCAGGGGTTCTGAGATATGGCTGTACAATCACTCGCAAGGTGGGATCGGCTGTGACTCGAAATCGCTTGAAGCGATGGACTCGAGAATATTTTCGTAAGATGGCGGCTCATGGATTTAATCCCGAATACGATGTCAATTTGGTCTTCCGACCCATGCCAGCTGGATTCTACAGAGAACTCAGTTTCGAGCAGTTCTCTGAGGTCATGGATCAAAGTGCGAAGCTTCTTCGCTAAGACAATTCCTCTCTTGTTGATTGGAGCGTATCGGTCTCTGGGATCCGCTTGGTTGGGAGGTGCTTGTCGCTTTGAACCCAGTTGTTCTGAGTACGCAGCTCAAGCCTTCCAAAAACACCCTTTTTTCTATGCATTTTCTCTGACTTTTCGTCGCATTTTAAAATGCCGTCCTGGTGGCGGCTGTGGTTATGATCCACTTCCTAATTGTCGAGGACATCAACATGGATAACAAAGATCAAAATAACTTTATGGACAAACGGACTCTCTTGGCTGTTGTGCTGGTCGCTGTTTTGTTTATGGGTTGGCAAAGTTACTTGAAAAATAAGTACGGAACTGCGCAAGCTCCGGCCACTGCTCCAGTGGCATCAACAGAAGCAGCAAAAACGGCAGAAACGACAGCGGCTCCAGCAGCGGCAGAAGCGCCAAAGGCTGAAGTGGCTGCTACGAATGCAGTGACAGCGGACTCTCAAACACCCGAGAAAACACTCAAATATGAAAATTCAAATATCTCTTTTGAACTGTCTTCGAAGGGGATGGGACTTAAAAATCTGACATTGAAAAACAGCACAGACAGAGACAAGCAGCCTATGAAGTTGGGCGTGAGTGAATCTTTGTCCCTGTATCAGCTTTCTCTGTTGAACAACTCTTCGGCTCTGAATTTTGAGATTCAACAGAAGTCTGACAATGAATTTGAAGGCATTGCTCAGCTTGGAAACACTAGAATTCAAAGAAACATTAAAATCAATTCCGAAACGGAAGCTATTGAAAACACAGTCGTTGTTTCAAACATCGAAGGCAACTTTCCGGGCTTGAGTGTTTTGATTCCGGAAAAAGCATTCAAAGGCTCCGCTGGCAGTTTTATTGCTCCATCTTTAGAGCACCAAGAGTTCATTTCGATTCACTCGGGCACAGAAGAGCGAATCAATACTTCCGCTTCCAAAGAAGCTATCAATAAAACCATTCCATCAGTAGGTCTCTTGGGAATTGGCACTCAATATTTCACTTCGGTTATTGTTGATAAGTCTGAAATCATTCCCGAAGCGACAATGGTGGCAGCAGTGGATGCCAAAGAAATCTTGGCACAATTGCAGTACAAACCGGTTCCTGGCAAAGACAGCATGCAACTCAAGTGGATCGCTTATTCGGGCGGAAAATCTTATTCAAATATTGAAAAAATTGACAGCCAAATGGTGAAGGTCGTGAACTTTGGGTTCTTTGGCTCCATCGCACGAGTTCTTTATAAAGTCTTGGTGTGGTTTCATGGAGTCATTGGAAATTGGGGTTTGGCGATCATTCTTTTGACTCTTTTGGTGCGAATCCTGGTTTTGCCTCTCAATATTTCGACCTTCAAATCGACAAAGAAGATGCAAAAACTGCAACCCATCATGACGTCTTTACGTGAGCGCTACAAAGATGATCCGCAAGCTTTGAACAGAGAAATGATGAACGTTTGGAAAGAACACAAAGTCAATCCAATGGGCGGTTGCTTACCGATGCTGCTGCAGTTGCCAATCTTCTTCGCTCTTTACCAAGTTCTTGGACAAAGCATCGAATTGTATCAAGCTCCATTCATCGGTTGGATTCACGATTTGAGCGTTAAAGATCCGTTTTATGTGTTGCCAGTCTTGATGGCGATTTGCATGTTCATTCAACAAAAGATAACTCCAACGACGATGGATCCCACTCAGGCAAAAGTGATGCAGTTTCTGCCTCTGATTTTTGCTTTGATGATGGTTTCATTGCCGGCGGGTCTGACACTTTATATTTTTATCAATACGCTGTCTGGAATTATTCTTCAGCAGATGTTTATGCGTGATCGTTCAACAGCTGTGACAGCTAAAGAAGCGAAAGCCTAAGGGGAGGGTTTTAAAATGTCTGGATTTTTTAGCAAACTTTTTGGTGGGAAGAAAAAAACTGGCGGTTCTGAAGTCGAAAACCTCGTTCAGACGACAGTCGAAGGTCTTCTAGAGAAGGCCAATTTTGATCTGCAATTTGAGATTCAAGCTGGCACTGATGACCAGGGTGAGCCTCAAATGGTCATTGAGTTCTCGGGTTCTGACGAAGAGATTCTTAAAGACAAAGAAGGACAAATGATCGATGCGATCCAGTTGTTCTTGAAGCGGGTCATTCAACACCACTTCCCAGAAGATCGCACGAATGTCGTTATCGATTGCAATGGCTATCGTGAAGAGTCCAATCAAGCTTTGGTTGATTTGGCCGAAAAGTTGAAAGGCATTGCTTTGGAGAAGGGAAAGTCCGTTTATTTCCGAGCCCTTCCTCCAAAGGATCGAAAAATCATTCATCAGTATTTGGCTTCTGATGAGCGAGTAAAAAGCCGTTCAATCGGCGATGGTTTGTACAAGAAAATTAAGATTTATCCTGTGAAAGCAAACGGCCGCAACACAGAGGCCGCTGAAGAAACAGCTGAATAAATTCTATTTGAAAATGAATTTCAAAAGCGATCTTAGGATGAGTTCTTAAGGTCGCTTTTTGTTTTTGGGGCTCAGATGGCAAGAGATAGAGATTTAGACACGATATGCGCACAATCCACTCCCTCGGGATTGGGTGGGATTTCTGTCATTCGTGTCAGTGGACCCAAAGCGGTTTCAATGGTGAGAGCTCTCTGTGATTTTATTCCGGAAATTCCGGAATCTCATCGCGCCTATTATGGATTTTTGCGCTCATTGAATGTGGATATCGATGGGGAACCCGTGGATGAAGTCATTGCCACTTACTTCCAAAAAGGCCGCTCTTTCACAGGCGAAGACACTCTCGAAATTTCATGTCATGGCAATCCTCAAATTGTGAGAGAGATTCTGTCAGAGCTGGTGAAGGCCGGTGCTCGTCCTGCGGATCGGGGAGAGTTTACTTATCGCGCTTTCATGAATGGGCGTTTAGATCTCGTGCAGGCCGAGAGCGTTCTTTCGCTGATCGAGAGCCAGTCCAAGCAGTCTTCACAACAAGCTTTGAGACAGCTTCAAGGAAATTTGTCTCGTGAATTGGATCAAATTGAAAATGACCTGATCTGGTGTTTGGCGCACATCGAAGCTTCGATCGACTTCTCGACGGAAGGGCTTGAAGTCGTCGACAACTCTGTTCTTTTGTCCAAGGTTCTTGGACTCAAAGATCAATTGCAAAAGTTGGTTTCGAGTTTTCAGCGTGGAAGGATTTTGAAAGACGGATATCAACTGGTTCTGACCGGAGTTCCGAATGTTGGAAAATCCAGCCTGTTGAATCTATTGGTCGAAGAAGACCGCGCTATTGTTACTGACATTCCAGGCACCACTCGCGATCTGATCGTGGCAGCTTTTATGGTCCATGGCTTGAAAATCAACGTGATTGATACTGCCGGCTTGCGAGTTTCTCAAGACACTGTCGAGAAAATTGGAATTGAGCGCAGTTATTCGGCTCAAAGGGAAGCCGATGGAATTTTCTTTGTTTTTGATAGTTCAAGACCCCTGACGGCCGAGGAAATTTTGGAGCTCCGCCAAGTTGACCTCTCGAAGACCTATTTGATTGGAAACAAAAAGGATCAAGGGTCTGAGAGTGCCCGGGAGCGGGTTGAAAGACTCTCTAAGCAGCTGGAAAATGAGGGTTTTTTCCAAAAATTACAGGGTTTTGGCAAAGATTTAAAAGAGAAGATTCATATTGTCTCAGCTTTCGATAAAAGTGACGGCGAGAAGCTGAAAGACTTGCTCTGGGAAAGTTTGGGAAACAGTCAGTTTGAAGATCAGGCTGTTATTTCTCAGGCTCGACACTTTGAAAACCTCAGCGGCGCTTTGCAGAACATGGTGCAGGCCGAAACTTTGGTTCGCGAAGCTGTCAGTCCCGAGCTTTCAGCGCTCGAAATGAAAGAAGCACTTTTGCGAGTGCAAGAAACCCTTGGCAAACGATTCGATGATCAAATCATGGATCGAGTTTTCAAGGAATTCTGCATAGGAAAATAAATATGATCCGCAATCCTGATTTTGATGTCATTGTCGTTGGCGCTGGACACGCTGGTGTTGAAGCTGCTCTGGCTTCCGCTCGCTTAGGTCTATCCACTTTGATGGTGACAACAAACACTGATCGAATTGCCTACATGAGCTGCAACCCCTCTATTGGGGGATTGGCAAAAGGGCACATGGTTCGTGAAATTGATGTGATGGGCGGTGAAATGGGTCTCGCTGCTGATGCGACCTGCATTCAGTTCAAACGCCTCAACTCAAGAAAAGGACCCGCTGTCCGTGGTTCCCGCGTTCAAAGTGATAAGCACCTTTACTCTAAGTACATGACTGAAAAACTTTTCTCCCAACCACACTTGAAGGTTCGTCAAGGCGAAGTTAAAAGACTGATTCTTGATAAACAAGTTTGTGTTGGAGTTGTACTTCAGGATCATTCCGAAATTTTTGCTCGAGCGACAGTGATCACAACCGGTACATTTATGAATGGTGTGATGCATGTGGGTTTAAAGCAAACTCCCGGAGGTCGCGTTGGCGATCAAGCCTCGATTGGACTATCCGATCAGTTGAGAGAGTTTGGATTTCAAGTTCAGCGCTTGAAGACAGGTACGCCTGCACGACTTCATAAAGATAGCATTGATTGGTCCAAGACAGTGCCGCAATCAGGGGACGAGAAATTTTATCCATTTAGCTTTCGCTCTTCCGGTGGCTATCAGTTGCCACAAATTGATTGCTACTTGTCGCGAACAACGGAGCAGACCCACGAGATTATTCGTCAGAATCTGGATAAATCTCCGATGTACTGCGGAGTGATTGAAGGAACGGGACCTCGCTACTGTCCATCGATTGAAGACAAGGTCGTTCGTTTTGCGCAGAAAGATTCACATCAGACTTTTTTGGAGCCCGAAGGCTTGAATACGGACCTGATTTATCTTCAGGGAATTTCAACGAGCCTACCGGAAGAAGTTCAGATGGATTTTTTGCGCACGATCCCCGGACTGGAAAACGTGAAAGTCGTGCGCTTCGGTTATGCTGTTGAATACGACTATATTGAACCCACTCAAATTTGGCATCGCCTGGAGACTCGGCCAATTCAGAAACTTTTCCTGGCTGGACAGATCAATGGGACCAGTGGTTACGAAGAGGCGGCTGCTCAAGGTTTTGTAGCTGGAATCAACGCGGCTCACTCGGTTCTCGGAAGAGATGAGTTTATTTTGGGTCGAGATCAAGCCTATATCGGGGTATTGATTGATGACCTTGTCACCAAGGGTACCCGTGAACCTTATCGAATGTTCACTTCGAGAGCCGAACATCGATTGATCCTTCGAGAGGACAACACCATCGATCGTCTGGGTGAAATTGGAAATCGCTTGGGTCTTATGGGGGCGGAGGCTAGCCAAAGGTTGGAAAAGCTCCAATCTGATCGGAGTCAGCTCTTGACTCGATTGCGTGAGACAAAGCTTTATCCGACAGGTGATATTCAAAAGAAGCTTTCCGAAATTCCAACCCCAGTTTTGGGAAAGTCGATTTCTTTCGACGAGTTGCTTCGTAGATCAGAGATCGATTGTTCGCATCTTCCGGACTTGGGTTTTGAGTTGGAATTGGATCCCAACATCTGCGAGCCAGTGGAAATCGAAGTGAAATACGCTGGCTACGTGAAGAGACAAATGGAGCTGATCGCTCAATCAAAAAAAATGGAAGATTTGATTTTATCCGACGATCTTGCATACTCTGAAATTCGGGGCCTCTCGAATGAAGAGATCGAAAAGCTTTCGCGGATAAAACCCAGGACTCTTGGTCAAGCTCAGCGAATTAGTGGAGTAAATCCTTCGGCAGTTCAGGCAATCATGATATATTTGAAGGGTCGAAAGAGGGACACATCAGATGAGTTTCGCGAAGAGCGGGTCAGAGTCTATAACGATTCAGTGGCGGATTGAGCAGTGGTTTCCTGATTTGTCTCCGGATGTTCAAGCCAAACTCAAAAAGTATCACGAAGAACTCCTGATTTTTAATAAGACCATCAATTTGATCAGTGTGAAGACAATCCCCATGGCGGACGCAATTCATTTTGCTGACTCCATTTTGGCCACCCGCATCATAGCTAAGGATCTCAAGCACAAGGATGTTCACGACTTTAGTACGGGAAATGGCTTTCCTGGTTTGGTGATGGCATTGCTCCTTCCTCAGATCAAAGTTCATTTGGTCCAGTTCGATAGTCGCAAGGCTCAGTTTCTTAAGCAGATGATTTCAGTTATGGGTCTGACCAATGCCGAGGTTTTGGTTCGAAATGTGGACGCGTTTAATGATGGATCAGTTGAGTGTGTAGTTTCTCGCGGTTTGGGTGCTATTTCGAAGAGTATTTTGATGGCTCGTCGAATGATTCCAAAGGGTGGGGCTTACTATCATATGAAAAGTGAGGAATGGGCGACTGAGATTGCTGATATTCCTTCTCAGCTTTGCACTTATTGGATGCCAGGTCTTTTGGGCGAGTACAAACTTCCCGTTGGGGAAGTGCGCTTTGCTGTCGTTAAAACTGAAAAAGTAAAAGACTAGTGTTCCACGTGGAACATTAGTGGCCCTTTGGGGCGTCTTTGTGGCCGTTTAAAGCGGCCTTTTTCTTTTGTTCCATCTCAAATTCAGCTTTTGCGGTTTCAAATCTCTGTTTTGCGTCCCAATGGCGAGGGGATTGCTCGAACTTCCGCATTGTCAGGTAGGATTGATACTCTTCCGGGGGCGGCCAAGGTTCTTTCTTGTTATAGGCCTTCATATACTCGGTTTTGGCGTATTCTTCGCGAGACTTTACTCGGAGATCCCAATAGAGCTTCAGTTGCTCTAGTTTTTGAATTCGATTGCGAGTTTCATCTACGCGCTTTTGCGCATACTTGATTTGACCAGTTTGAGGAACGACCGCCTCGTGCTCTTTGAGAAAGCCTTCTAGGTCCTTTTTAGCTTTATCAATTTCGCCTTGAACGGCCTTGGCTTCCCTTTCCAGCTCAGAATAGATGGGATCGAGCTTGTGAGGCTCGGGATTTGGCCGATCACAGGCCAAAAGACACAACGAAATAAGGAAAAAGAGCGTTATTTTGAGCATGTTCCACGTGGAACATCGGCTTTTTCGCTAAAAACCTTGAATTCGAGTAAAAAATACAGGAACTTTTTATTCCAAGAGGAAAAAATATGGCAAAAACGATCTGCATCGCGAATCAAAAAGGCGGAGTTGGAAAAACAACCACTTCCGTAAATCTATCTTCAGCACTGGCAAGACTGGGAAAAAGGGTCTTGTTGGTCGACATGGACCCGCAAGGTAACGCCTCTTCGGGTTTGGGCCTTAAAAGATTCGAAAGCCAAGACTCCAACGTTTATCACGTTTTAATTGGTGAAAAAACACTGGCGGAAGCGACTCAAACGACCAAAGTCCAGGGACTGCATGTTGCCAGCGCCAATCCCGACCTCGTTGGAGCTGAAATTGAGCTTGTCGACATGCCGCACCGCGAATATCGCCTCAAAACCGCGATCGCTTCTGTTGCTCACAAATATGATTATGTCTTGATTGATTGCCCTCCCTCATTGGGACTTTTGACTTTGAATGCATTGACGGCGGCGGACTCTTTCTTGGTTCCTCTCCAGTGTGAGTACTATGCATTGGAAGGACTCAGCCAGTTGCTCAACACGGCTGGAATTATCAAAAAGAATCTCAATCCAAATCTGCATATCGAGGGCATTGTTCTGACGATGTTCGACACCCGAAACAACCTGAGCCATCAAGTTGTCACCGAAATCAAAAACCATTTTGGTGAAAAGGTCTTCCAGGCCATCATTCCTCGAAACGTCCGCTTGAGCGAAGCTCCCAGTCATGGTCAATCCATCTTTGAATATGATGCTCGTTCTATCGGAGCGACCAAATACATGGAATTGGCCGATGAGTTGGATCAAAGAACACAGGCGGCGACGGTAAACTCACATCCTCATGATGGAGAAGTAAATGTCTGATCTTTCTAGCGAAAATTCAAACAAGAAGGCGCGATTGGGTCGAGGGCTGGGGTCGCTTTTAGGTGGCGGAGATGGCAACTTGGGGAAAACTATTTCCAACTCTGCGCCGCCAGCGCAGGCAGCCCCTGCTCCAAAAATGAATACCCAGACTGCTCAAATGAATACTCAAACAGCTGCGGCTGTTCCTGCGGCACCGCAAGTTCCGGTCGAAGCTCGAATTTGGCAAGTATCTATAGATAAGATGGTGCCGAGTGAGTTTCAGCCTCGCAGCCACTTTGAAAAAGAAAAACTGGAAGAGCTCGCGGCTTCTATCAAACAAAATGGAATCCTTCAGCCGATCGTGGCGCGAAAGCACCCAAACGGACGCTTTGAGATCATTGCGGGCGAAAGACGCTGGAGAGCCGCGCAGTTGGCGGGTTTGCACGAGGTTCCCGTCATTCTCAAGACAATGGAAAATCAAACTGCGCTGGAATTGGCGATCATCGAAAATATTCAGCGTGAAGACTTGAATCCAATTGAGGAGGGCGAAGCCTATCAGCGCCTGATGGATGAATTCGCGCTGACACAGCAGCAGGTGGCTGAAAAGGTCGGTAAAGACCGCGCCACCGTGGCGAACATTCTGCGATTGCTGTCGCTTCCTTTGCAGGTTCGCGACATGCTTTCTCGATCTGAAATTTCAGCCGGACACGCCAAGGTTCTTTTGAGCTTGCCGAATCTGACAAAGCAAATCGATTTGGCTAAAAAAGTCGCTCAGCAAAAAATCAGCGTCCGCCAGCTTGAAAAAATGGTGGCTGCCGAAGCGTCGGCTGAAAGCGCAAGCCAAAATGTCGATGCGGCAAAGAGCGCGAAACAAGAAATGACGCAAAGACTTGTGGCGGGAATGGCAGAACAGCTACAGAAAATCCTGGGAACCAAGGTCAGCATTGATTACCTCAACTCGAAAGGTCGAATTTCTGTTCATTTCTATTCCGACGAAGAGTTAACTCAAATTGTTGAACGCCTGAAAGAAGCTCATGAATAATTCTCCTGAAGTTTTTGAAGAAAGCGCCCTCGGTCATGTCACAGCTATTTTGGACCAGGGTGCTAGTTTTGATGGCAAACTGACTTTTGAAGGAACCGTTCAAATTGGCGGAGAATTCAAAGGCGAGGTCTTCACGAAAGACGTTCTCATTGTCAACCAAGGCGCTTTTGTTCAGGCGCAAATTGAAGCTGACACTGTTATTATTAGTGGCCGAGTGGAAGGAAATCTTTTTGCTCGTCGTCGTGTTATTATGCATCCTCCCGCGGTCTTTAAAGGCACCGTGACAACACCCAGTTTGAGAATTGATGAAGGGGTTGTTTTCGAGGGAGCATCCTACATGCCCAAGTCGTAAGCAATTTAAAGGCCTTGACCGTTTCTAAAGGTCAATGTTACTTCCAGCTGACCCAAATTTGGCAGCAATTTCAACACATCATTTTGGATTGGAATTACCATCATGGCAATCTTAGACCAGCTTGGACTGAATCAATCATTCTTTTATCAATTGGTTATTTTCACCATTGCATACCTTTCGCTTTCGACATTGGTTTTCAAACCATACGCCAAAGCTTTGGTTCAACGTGAAGAGGCTACCAAAGGCGGCGAAGATCTCGCTGTTGAAATTCACAAAAAAGCTGACGACCTCAGAGCTCAATATGAATCAAAGGCCCGTCAGGTTTCTGGATCTGTGAAAACAATCTTTGATGAATACCGCCAAGACGCAATGAAAGAGTACGATCAAATCGTTCAAAAGGCTCGCCTCGAGTCGCAACAATTGATCGACTCTGCTCGACAGAAAGTCAGCGTTGAAATTGGCAGCGCGCAAACCAAACTTCAAAGCGAAGTTCCGGCCATTGCTCAAGAGATGACTCGTAAATTGTTGGCGAAATAGGGACTGAATAATGAAATACATTTTTGCTATTTTGATGATTGCGCTTCCAACTCTGGCTTTGGCTGCAGGAGGCGAAGGCCACGGAGATCCTCACGCTATTCCTGTCAAAATGATCGTTTATCAAACGATCAATATCGTTATCTTGCTGGGTGGAGCGATTTATTTTTTGCGTGAACCCGTCCGCAAGTTCTTCAAAGAAAGACAAGGGGCATTTGTTGCCGATGCTCGCAAAGCTGAAGACGCAAGAAATGCTGCTGAACAACAGCGCGCTGATATCCAACTTCGTCTGCAAAAGCTGGAAAGCACGGCTGACGAAAGTATTTCGCGTGCGAAGGTTGAGGCGGCTGATATGAAAAAACAGCTGATTGCTGAAGCTGACGCGATTTCAAAGCGCATTCGTGAAGAGGCCGAAGAGGCGGCTCGAATCGAAGTTGAAAAAGCCAAAGGCCAATTGCGCGACACTTTGATTCAAGAATCTCTTAAAATGGCTCGATCACAGATTACAACAAAAGTGACCCCTGAAGATCACCAGCGTTTGCAATCTGACTTTATTAATCACATTCAGGCGGTGCAAAAATGATCAGTGAAGTCGCACGTAGATACGCCCGCGCGCTCTATGATATTTCAAAGTCGGCTAAAAACCAGGAGCGAGTTTTTTCAGAAATTCGCACACTGAAAACGGCCATTGAATCTGACAAAACGATTCAAGAATTTATTTCTTCTCCGTTGGTGGCCCCCACTCAAAAGATTGCGGCTATCAAGGGCGCACTCTCTGGTAAATGTTCGGACGAAGTTCTGAACACTTTGCTTTTGTTGGCGGAAAAAGCCCGCTTGGAAATTTTCTCTGAGATGGTTTTGGCCTTTGAAGAGTTGAGCGATGAAGACCACGGTGTCACTCGTGGAACAGTTCGCTCTGCAAGCCCACTGAGCGCAGAAGCTCGCAAGCAGATCGAAGAGACTGTGACGAAGGTTACTAAAAACAAAGTGATCTTGAATTTCACTGAAGACCCGACTCTTCTTGGCGGCATGGTCGCCCAGGTGGGCGGTTGGACATTTGACGATAGCATTGAAACTCATCTCACTCGCATGAGTGAAGAATTGAACAGGAGTACACACTAAACATGGAAACAATTCGCGCAGACGAAATTAGCAGAGTTCTTAAAGAGCAAATCAATCAGTACAATAAAAAGATTGAAGTCAGCGAAACTGGCAGCGTTCTTTCAGTTGGTGACGGTGTGGCTCGTATCTACGGTCTCGACAATGTGATGGCCGGTGAGCTCGTTGAATTCCCAGGAGAAGTTTACGGAATGGCCCTCAACCTCGAAGATTCTTTCGTGGGTGCGGTTGTTCTCGGTGAAGACCGTGAAATCAAAGAAGGCGACACTGTTAAGCGCACAAAGAAGATCGTTCAGGTTCCAGTGGGCGAAGCTCTCTTGGGCCGCGTTGTGAACGCTCTCGGTCAGCCTGTTGATGGCAAAGGTCCAATCAACACTCCGCACGCTCGTATCGTTGAGTTGAAAGCTCCTGGTATCGTTTATCGTAAATCAGTTCATGAGCCTCTTCAGACTGGTATCAAAGCGATCGATTCCATGATTCCAATCGGTCGTGGTCAGCGTGAGTTGATCATCGGTGACCGTCAAACTGGTAAGACGACAATCGCGATCGATACAATCATCAACCAAAAAGGCCAAGGCGTTCATTGCTTCTACGTAGCTTGCGGTCAGAAGCAATCAACTGTTGCAACGGTTGTTGAAAAGCTCCGTGCAGCTGGCGCAATGGAATACACAACCGTGATCGTGGCTTCTGCTTCAGATCCAGCTCCACTCCAGTTCCTGTCTGTGTACACTGGAACTGCAATGGCTGAATACTTCCGCGATACAGGCCGCCACGCTCTGATCGTGTACGATGATTTGACAAAACAAGCTCAAGCTTACCGTCAAATGTCTCTGTTGCTCCGTCGTCCTCCGGGCCGCGAAGCTTATCCTGGTGACGTCTTCTACATCCACTCTCGTTTGCTCGAGCGTGCCGCTAAATTGTCTGATGATAAAGGCGCTGGCTCATTGACAGCTCTTCCAATCATCGAAACTCAAGCGGGCGATATCTCTGCGTATATCCCAACAAACGTGATCTCGATCACTGACGGTCAGATCTTCTTGGAAACAGATTTGTTTTACAAAGGTGTTCGTCCAGCGATCTCTGTCGGTAAGTCCGTATCACGTGTGGGTGGTGCCGCTCAGATCAAAGCGATGAAATCAGTCGCTGGTACAATCAAACTTGAACTTGCTCAGTTCCGTGCGTTGGAAGCTTTCGCAGCTTTCGCGTCTGACCTCGATAAAGCGTCTCAGCAACAGCTGTCTCGCGGTCGTCGTCTGGTTGAGCTTCTCAAGCAGCCTGCTTACGCTCCTTACAAAGTAGAAGAGCAGATCATTTCTATTTACTCAGCAACAAACGGTTACCTCGATGGTTACCCAGAGTTGGAAGTTCGCCGCTACGAAAAAGAAATGCTCGAATTCATGAAGAGCAAGTACAGCAAGATCGTGAAGGCAATCGCTGAACAAAAAGCGATTTCCAACGAAACAAAAGCTGAGCTGAACGCTGCTTTGGACGAGTTCAAAGCGGTTTTCCAGCCTTCAAAGTAAGGTGAGAAATGGCAAGTTTAAAGGATATCCGGATTCGGATTGATTCAACCAAGAACACTCAGCAAATCACGAAAGCGATGAAGCTGGTGTCTGCAGCCAAGCTGAGAAAAGCCCAGCATCAGATCGTGAACATGCGACCTTATGCGAGCACTCTGCTGAAGCTGATTGCCGATATCGCGGCCACCAACCGCGTGAGCCATCCTTTAATGGAAGCTCATGCAGAAACAAAGCGTGTTTTGTTGGTGGTTCTGACTTCGGACCGCGGTCTTTGTGGAGCGTTCAATACGAACATCAACAAGTTCGCGGAAAATTATCACAAACAACATAAGAGTTCTTTCGAGACACTCGATTTCATTTTCATCGGCCGCCGCGGAGCTGACTACTTCGCTCGCCGAAACATCAAGGGCGTCGAAGCCATCACCAAGTTGGACAAAGACGTTTCTTACGAAATGGCTTCGAATATTGCAGAAAGATTGATGAAAGATTACCTCGAAGGCAAATACGACGAAATTCGTCTGATTTACAACGAGTTCAAGTCTGCGATTTCTCAAAAAGTCGTTTCCGAGACTTTGCTTCCGATCGACACTTCCCAAAATACTTTTGGCGAAGGCAATGCGATCACAGCTTTCTCTCGCGATATGATTTATGAGCCAAATCCAGAGAAGATCATTGATCAGCTTTTGGTGAAGGCCTTCAGCATTCAGGTTTACCGTTGCATGTGTGAGTCCGTAGCTGCCGAACACGGTGCTCGTATGACTTCCATGGAAAACGCAACCAACAATGCCAAGGATATGATTTCGAAACTCACTTTGACCTACAACAAACTCCGTCAGGAAAAGATCACAACTGAGCTGACTGAGATTGTGAGCGGTGCAGAGTCTTTGAAGTAAAATTTAATTTATTAATTGTTTAAGGAGCATTCAATGCAACTCGGAAAAGTAAAACAGGTACTGGGTCCCGTTGTGGACGTTGAGTTTGACGGCGGAGAACTTCCTCCAATCAACTCGGCTCTTAAAGTCTCTAACAAATTCATCTCTGAAAAAGAATACAACCTGACTCTCGAAGTCGCTCAGCACTTGGGTGATTCTGTTGTCAGAACAATTTCAATGGACTCGACTGAAGGTCTGAACCGTGGTGAGAAAGTTCTCAACACTGGCAACATGATCACAGCTCCAGTCGGCGACGAAGTTCTCGGCCGCATCATCAACGTTGTTGGTGATCCCGTGGACGAAATTGGCGACGTGAAAACAAAAGAGCGTTGGCCAATTCACCGTGCAGCTCCAAAATTCGAAGACCAAGCCACTCAAACTGAAATGCTCATGACTGGTATCAAGGTCGTTGACCTTCTCGCTCCTTACGCAAAGGGCGGTAAGATCGGTCTGTTCGGTGGTGCGGGCGTTGGTAAGACAGTTTTGATTCAGGAACTGATCCGCAATATCGCGACTGAGCACGGTGGTTACTCAGTGTTCGCGGGTGTTGGAGAGCGTACTCGTGAAGGAAACGACTTGTGGCATGAAATGAAAGATTCTGGCGTTATCGCCAAGACAGCTCTGGTGTTTGGTCAGATGAACGAACCCCCAGGCGCTCGTGCTCGTGTTGCTTTGACGGGTTTGACAGTTGCGGAATATTTCCGTGACGTGAAGAACCAAGACGTTCTTTTCTTCGTTGATAACATCTTCCGATTCACTCAGGCAGGTTCTGAGGTTTCTGCTCTCTTGGGCCGTATTCCTTCAGCGGTTGGTTACCAGCCTAACTTGGCAACTGAGATGGGTGCGATGCAAGAGCGAATCACTTCGACTAAGAAGGGATCAATCACTTCCGTTCAGGCCGTTTACGTTCCTGCGGATGACTATACGGATCCAGCTCCTGCAACAACATTCACTCACTTGGATGCGACTACAAACTTGGATCGTGACATTGCTGCGATGGCGATCTTCCCTGCGGTTCACCCACTGACCTCAACTTCTCGTTTGTTGGATCCAACAATCGTAGGTGAAGAGCATTACAATGTGGCTCGTGGCGTTCAGTCGACTCTTCAGCGTTACCGCGAATTGCAAGATATCATCGCGATCCTCGGTATGGACGAATTGTCTGAAGAAGACAAACAGGTCGTTTCTCGCGCCCGTAAGATGCAGCGATTCTTGTCCCAGCCATTCTTCGTTGCTGAGCAGTTCACTGGTCTTCCTGGCCGTTACGTGGATATCAAAGACACCGTTAAAGGTTTCAAAGAAATCCTCGAAGGTAAGCACGATGCTCTTCCAGAGCAGGCGTTTTACATGGTTGGAACAATCGAAGAAGCGATCGAAAAAGCGAAGAAGCTTCAATAGGCTGGCAGCCTGATCTTCGCGTCGGGCGCTGAGCGGAATTGGATTGAAAAAGATGTTTAAATTAAATTTTGCAACTCCTGATAAAAAAGTTGTCGCAGACGAGGAATTGGAAGAGATCACTCTTCCTGCGAATCGTGGGGAATTGAATATTCTTCCGGGACATGCGCCTTTGATGACAACTTTGGAAGCCGGCATTCTTCGTTACCGTTTGAAGAATGGAACGATCAAGAAAGTCGCGATTGGTTGGGGTTACTGCCAAGTTTCTGCAGAAGGCGTCAATGTCTTGGCTGAGACTGCAATGGCAGCAGACGAAATTGATCTCAAAGTTGTTCAACAACACTTGAAAGATCAAGAAACGAGATTGGCGACTCAGTCTTTGAATGACCGTGATTGGGAACAAGCCAATCATGAAATTCAGCGTCTGAGAGCAGAAATCAATCTGGTCAACCAGACAAAAGCTCATTGAGCCAAATAAAAAATTCAAATCGAAAAGGGCTCTGGGAAACCAGGGCCCTTTTTGTTTTGGAAATCAGACTCGACAAGAGTCTAAAAACCCAGTCCAGTCCAAGGACAAAAATTTGAGCCGATGAAATAATCGGAGATATGAAAATCACATCTGGTCACTTGGGTTCAATCACGCTGATGGCCCTTCTTGCATTTTGTTTGTTGCTCATTGCGAATGAAACCTTCGCGATGACAGGAGAACCCGTTTCTCAAGACGGGAAAATTGAGGTCATTTATCCCACGGAGAAATCTTCTCCCTATCGCGACCGTCGTGGCAACTGGTCGACTATCTTTGCAGTCAATGTCGATCAAATGATGCCAGAAAAATACCGCTCACCCCTGACCAGCGACTCATACACGGATTTGTTTGGCGAAACTCCTATCAAGCTTTTGCAAATTGAAATTGGCGGAAAAGCGAATTTTGTCCTGGGCTCTTTTGGGGCCAGCTTGATTTACGGCAGCGGAAGTGTCGCCGACTCTCGTGGACAGACGGGACCAGGAGATCAGCTGAAGCTGACGAAAGTTGGCGGCTCATTGACTTACACAATGGACAATCTTTTTCAGGAACCCTACGTGGCTCCCTATGTACAAGCGCAAATGTACCAAATGTCATGGAATGAAACTCGCAATGATTCGACCAGCAAAGAGGGGACGACATCTTATGGATCAGCTCTCAGCATGGGAATGTTGTTTCAATTGAACTGGCTGGATCCGTCATCGGCAGTGGCCGCCATGGACAGCGTCGGATTGGAAAATACGTACGTGGATCTTTTTGTTTCTCAGTACGGAACTTCCAATTCGGAAGAGGATCCCGATTTTCAGACGGATCTGAATTATGGCGCCGGAATTCGATTTGAGTTCTAAATCAATTTCAAAAGATACGAAAGCTCTTCGTAAACTGCGGGCCAGCTGATGGCATTCATACGAATGTTCAATCGATTGTCTGGAGTGATGGAATACTTTTTGTTTTCTCTCATGGCCAACGAGATTGCTGTTTCTGGCTTGAACTTTGTCTTTTCTGAGAACTTAAGAGAAATATTTTTGAGTCCAGCTCCGACGTCTTTCACTCCGAGCTCTCGGCACTGGCTGCGAATCAGCATCAAGCCCATCAAGTTCAATGTCGGCTCTGGAATCTCGCCGAACTGATCTTTGATTTCCTCTTCGATTTTTTCCAAATCCTCGTGCGAGCGAATATCAGCCAGCGCCTTGTAATAAGAAAGGCGAATTCGAATATCCGAAATATAACTGTCCGGAATCATCGCCGGAACCCTCAAATTGATTTCCGGATCCAAGTCCATTTCCTCGACGTCTTCGCCCTTGAGCTGATGGATGGTTTCATTGAGAAGATCCATATACAGCTCGTAACCAACAGAATTGATATGTCCTGATTGGTTCTCTCCCAGAATATTTCCTGCGCCACGCAATTCCAAATCGTACTGAGCAATGCGGATACCGCTTCCAAGCGCGGTGTTCTCTTGAATGACTTTCAGTCTCTCTTGAGCTTCTTTGTCGAGCTTCTTGTCTCTTGGTAAGAGCAAATAACAATAGGCACGTTGCTTACTGCGACCCACGCGTCCTCGCAATTGATACAACTGAGACAGACCCAAGTTCTGAGCTTGATCAATGAACATGGTGTTGGCCCGAGGAATATCCATTCCCGACTCCACAATGGTGGTGCAAACGAGAACATCGATTTCATGATTGAAGAAAGCAACCATCGTCTTTTCAAGCTCTTCCTCATCCATTTGACCATGGCCCACTCGGATCCGAGCCTGAGGAACGATCTGTCGAATTTCATCGGCAATTCCGTAGATGCTTTGCACGCGATTGTGAATGAAATAAACCTGACCGCCGCGAGCAATTTCCGACTCGATGGCTTTGCGAATCGTTTCGGCGTCAAACTTGGCAATAAAAGTTCGAGTCGGCAAGCGATCGACAGGGGCCGAGTTGATAATACTCAAATCACGGACTCCCATGAGGCTCATGTTCAAAGTTCGAGGAATCGGCGTGGCCGACAAGGTTAAGGTGTCGACGCTGGCTTTCATCTTGCGAATTTTCTCTTTGTGTCCGACCCCGAACTTTTGTTCTTCGTCGACGATCAAAAGACCTAAATTGGCAAATTCGACGTCCTTGCTGAGCAAGCGGTGAGTTCCGATGAT
>JACCDW010275129.1_pt1 | contig 41987 bp, 38 predicted proteins | sample 7449781 | NCBI WGS metagenome assembly JACCDW01 (sample SAMN15323449, study PRJNA562643) | freshwater metagenome | isolation source: river surface water | place: USA:Blue River Watershed | collected 2017-08-18 | reverse complement strand
GAGTGGTAATTTAGATCGGAAAGCGTAATTCTCCATTTCATTCATCCATTTCTCAATTCTTCAATTCTTACATTGTTACATTTCATTCATAATTTTTCATTTTTCATTTTCCATTCTTCATTTAGCATCATCTCACCGCATTATACGCACTCATCACAACTGCGGGTGTTCCTTGTCCGGGAAACGAAGTATCTCCAATCGCGAAATAATTCTTTATAGAAGTATTATTTTTTGGAAGTGAAAGCAAACCGATTTCCACAGAATGTGGAAGTCCACCCACAAATCCTTGATGTCGGCCGGTATAATGCTCAAACGTTGTTGGAGTACCGGCATCAACATAGTGTTTTTCAAGTGAAGCGATTTCTGGAAATACACGATTGAATTCATTGAGAATGAATGATAATGTTTCTACTTTTTTTCTTGAATACTCATCTTCACTCAAGCCATACCATTGGGATGCTTCGGTATGTGTAGAAATTGTAATTGTACTCCATCCTTCTGGGGCTTTTATCGAATCTTCTTTGGGTGACCAAGTCACAAAAAAAGAATCGCCTTCACAATGTGGTATCCGTGATGTAGTATGTACCTGAGCATATGGCGATGCAGGATAAAACTCTGTTTCTATCGCAAAGTAGGCCGTGAATGCACCCCATGCTTTTGAGAATGTATATGAATATTGCTCGGCTAGATTTCCAATTGCATTCCCTTTTGCAATCTTCTTCATATTCCAAATCGGAATGCTATTGAACAAATATTTTGCCTGATAATCATTGCCTTTTGTGGTCTTTACCATAAATGAATCATCGTTTTGAATATCGATTGACTCTACTGATTCTTTCAATATGATTGTCCCACCATTAGTGCGAATATATTCCGCCAATAATTGAGCAGGTTTTGTGATTCCACCAATTGGATAATATGTATCTGCTGGATATGCAAGTCCCATTGCTCCTGTCACAATAGGTGCTGTATCACTAAAACTTTGGGTTGAAATAAGTAATTGCTCATTGATAAATTTCTTGAAGAGAGCATTATTTTGTAAACCATGTTTTTCAAGTAATATGTCCATGGGACGAAACAAGTCACGAAGCAATGCCAAAGCTGAGAGATTCGATATTCTACTTCCCATTTTAAGTAAATCCCCAATTGACCTTGGAGGAAATTCTGGATTGGCATGTAATACAGACCACATCTTTGCATCAATTGCATGAATATCAGTCCAAAATCCTCTTTGCCCCTTCTTTCCAAAATGCAGTTCAGCTTCAGCAATCCATTTCTCAAGATCAGCATATCTCACAATTACATGATCATCCAAATGAATCACCATTCCTGGATTGCAGTGCAAGATTTCCGGATTTAGATTCAATTCATGAAATAATCTTCCGAGAGGTTGATGTGGACGAAGTCCGCTAAGCGTCGTTGCTCCGACATCGAAGGTATAACGCATGCGACGAAAAAAGGAAGCACAACCCCCAATTGCTGAATGTTTTTCAAGCAAAATGACTTCTTTTCCTTGTTTTGCTAGAAGAGCGGCAGTTGCAAGTCCGGCATAACCAGTTCCGATGACTATATTATCTGTTTTCATGATTATTCCAAGTAAAGTGCGTCAAACCCCATTTCCATACATTGAAGTTCCTTTTATCATATACCCGATGGATGCGCCCTTCTTTGTATTTTTGCACATCTATTTCAGTACATAATGCGGATATTTCGATGGGAAGGATATTTGAAAAACGTAAGCATAAGATGTTTGCACGTTTCGACAGAATGGCAAAAGCATTCACCAGAATTGGAAAAGAAATTGCAATCGCAGTAAAATTAGGTGGTTCAGATCCTGCTGGCAATCCCCGTTTGCGTGCTGCAATGCAGGCAGCAAAGGCAAACAATATGCCTAAAGATAGAGTGGAAGCCGCTATTAAAAGAGCTTCCGGCAAAGATGCTCTGGATTTGCAGGAAATCGTCTATGAAGCATATGGTCCTCATGGGGTAGCCATCGTGATAGAAGCCGCAACAGATAATCCTACTCGTACTGTTGCTAATATTCGTAGTTATCTTAATAAGCATAATGGATCACTCGCGACATCCGGTGCACTAGAATTTCTCTTTCAAAGAAAAGGTGTTTTCAAATCATCTTTAGAAGGTAAATCAGCAGATGATCTCGAGATGTCTTTCATCGAATCTGGTGCTGATGATGTGGAGATAGATGAAATGGAAATCATTGCATACACTGACTTTAATAATTTCGTGCATATGCAAAGAGCATTAGAAGAATCATCAATTGAAGTGACAACCGCCGAAATGCAACGCATACCCAATACTACCGTTTCGCTTACTGAAGAGCAGATGGATGAAGTACTAAAGTTGATAGATAAAATCGAAGAAGACGAAGATGTCCAAAATGTCTATACCAATATCGCCTGATGAGCAATGCCCTCCGACATTGGATCTATGCGGCTCGAATGCGCATCTTGCCAGCGAGCGCAATTCCAACTATTGCGGGTATTATGCTTGCAGCAATAGACGGTGCATTTGATCTCTTCACTGCTTGCATCACTGTACTCAGTGCAATGATGCTTCAAACAACCTCGAATTTTCTCAATGATGTCTATGACTTCAAAAAAGGTGCCGATCTCAAAAGGATTGGACCTCCTCGAGCAGTCGCTTCAGGGATGATTTCTGAATCTGCCATGATGAATATGTCTTGGATCATGTTTGCGATTACATTCCTCGTCGGACTCATCCTCGTACAAAAAGCAGGTTGGCCAATACTCATTATTGGCATTACATCATTATGGGCTGCATTTGCATATACGGGCGGACCCTATCCACTTGCATATCATGGACTGGGCGAGGCAACAGCATTTGTATTTTATGGTCTTATTCCAGTTTGGGGTGCTTATTATATTCAATCTCCTGACTTAGTATTAAGGCCCCAAGTGATTCTTACCGGTATCATCATGGGATTATTCGCTGCGAAAATTTTACTGGTGAATAATATTCGTGATATCGAAACAGATCCAATCGCAGGAAAAATCACATTAGCTGTAATGCTCGGTGAAAAGAAGTCACGATTGCTCTATGCCATTCTTATGATACTTAGTTATGGATCCCTATTTCTACTTGCACGCATACAAGATAATGCGGTATATCTCTTGCCGTGGATTTTAACTCCATTAGCTGTTTATCTGACTAGAGGTGTACTTACAACACCCAAAGATTCTCTGAATCCCTATGTATTCAAAACTGCCATTCATCTCTTCGCATTCGGAATCATACTTTGCATTGCGATGTATATGGGAATACAGAAATGAATGCACTCACTCTGAGAAGTAAAGTCGTTTTGCTCATGGCCAGCAGCTTGACTGTGATGTCCGTTTCAGCTATCTCTCCAGCATTACCCAAAATAGCGGAAGCATTTTCATCAATCGAGAATGCAGAGTTTCTTGTCAAACTCATGCTAACTGTACCAAGTTTGATCATTGCATTCTTTGCTCCTATTGCAGGAATGATCATAGACAAAGGGCATCGCAAAATCCTACTGATTAGTTCTCTCATTATCTATGGCATAATGGGCACAACAGGACTATATCTTGAAAGTCTGCAGCATTTCATCATTGCAAGAGCGATGTTGGGTATTGGAGTAGCTGGAATAATGACTTCAGCACAAACACTGATTGCAGATTATTATTTGGGTGAAGAGCGGAATAAAATGCTTGGTCTGCAAGGTACATTCATCTCATTCGGTGGAGTGATATTTGTTGCCCTTGCTGGATTTCTCGCACTAATGAGCTGGCGTTATCCATTCTCTCTTTATGCACTCGCATTTGTACTGGCGATACCTGCATATTTCTATATTCATGAACCAAGTGTTCACTATGAAAAGCAAGCATATCTTGAAAATGCTGGAAAATCCGAATCAATTGATATGCAGTATGGAAAGTCAGTCCACATTGCCGGAATTGGATTGATTGTATTTACTGGAATGGTTTTCTTCTATGCAATTCCAACGCAATTACCTTTTCTACTTGCATTGCATGGCATTGATTCACCAGCAAAAGCAGGAGCAGTGGTCTCTATTGCAACATTGGCTGGTGGATTTTCATCATATACAATGCCATATCTCAAAAGATTGCATCAATTTTCTGGTTTGGGCGGAAGAGCATTCGCACTACTTGCAATAGGGTTTTTAGGACTCTCCATTGCGAGTACTTTCTCCATCACAATTCTCTTTGCTTTATTTGCCGGCGCAGGTATTGGCCTGCTCATGCCATCGATGCGGCTTTGGGTAATCAGCATTGCAGCACCGACTCTACGCGGAAGATCTGTTGGGGTTATTACATCTTCTTTGTATCTCGGTCAATTTTTATCGCCTGTGATTGCTCAGCCGATTGTAGGGAATCATGGAATCACATCTTTATATACCATCATTGGCTGTATTTCTGTCTTGATCGCACTTTACCTTCTATCGCAATCAAAAAAAAGTTAAATAATCGATAGTTCCAACTCATTATTCAGTATTCTTTGTAATTTCTACTCATTATTCTAATACTGAGAAAGAAAATGTACAAAGTAATTTCACTATGTTTATTCATTGGTTCTTTTGCTTTATTGCAAGCTCAAACATATACTAGACTACCAATACCTGCCGCATTACAGGGTCCTGAATGTACATTAAAAATTGTAGATACATTCGCGCAATTAAGAAGCGGAAATCAGACAATCACTGGTGGAATAAATGGACATCAGTTTTGGGGACCTACCATTTTTGTGAATAAAGGTGATACCGTACGAATGACTGTCATCAATAACTTGAATGATAGCACAACTTTACACTGGCATGGTTTGCATTTACCAGCGGTCATGGATGGCGGGCCTCATCAAATTATTCCTCCAGGAACAATTTGGAAACCATTTTGGAAGATTACAAATAATGCAGCAACCTATTGGTATCATCCACATTTGCATGAAATGACATTAGAACATCTCTCAAAAGGTATAGGCGGATTATTGATAGTCAATGATGCACAAGAATCTGCATTGCCCCTACCAAGAACCTATGGAGTTGATGATATACCCTTGATTTTTACAAGTAGAAGATATGGTGCGAATAATCAGTTTACTGTTCAAAATACTGCATATGGAGATTATCTGTTGGCGAATGGTGTTCATAATGCTGAATTCACAATCCCAAAACAAGTGATACGATTGCGCATTCTTAATGCTGAGATCGAGCGCTCATATAATATTGGATTCAGCGATGATAGAAACTTTTATGTGATTGGTACAGATGGTGGATTAAAAGATAAGCCATATCAAGTACAACGCTTGCATGTAGCAGTAGGAGAACGCTATGAAATTCTTGTTGATTGCTCCAAAGATGAAATTGGAAAAAGCGTGGATTTAATGGCATATAATGCAAATCAACCTTTTGGATTTCCTGGTGGCGAACCAGGTCAAAATGGTCAATTCGGAAGTTTATTGAATAATAAGAATTTTCCGATGATACATTTCACTATCGGTGAACAATTGAGTTCTCCGATTCTTTCCATTCCTGAAACACTGATTCCATTCCAAGGAATTGATTCGAAGGAAGTCACTGGCACTCAAGATATTCGAGTAATGGGAGGCGCGCCAAATAGTCCGATGCCATTCCATTTTAATGGAGGTATCTTTTCAATTAGCCGAGTTGATAAGTCTATTCCCATGAATAGTGTGCAAAAATGGACAATCACTAATAGTAATGTCTTTGGCCATACTTTCCACATCCATGATGTGCAATTCAATCTCATTGAAAGAAATGGAAGTGCAAATGGAGTCGGACAACATGAAACTGGTTGGAAAGATGTTCTCTATCTTCCTAGAAATGAATCGGCAACATTCATAGCTCGATTTGATGATTATGCAGACCCACTCCATCCTTTTATGTATCACTGCCACTTCTCCAATCATGAAGATGATGGAATGATGCAACAATTTGTTGTGATACCTCCAACAAATCTAGAAGATGCTGTTCCAGATTTCACTTCTGTGAGAGTATTTCCAAATCCTGCGGTACATTCAATTCAGATTGATGCAGGAGATATTGATATCTACTATGCATCAATTCATAATGTCAATGGAAAAACAGTGATGATGTTACCTCAACCAGAAAAAGGTTCTTCTATTGATATTAGTGCATTGCCAAATGGATTCTATACAGTGAAACTGATAGACATGAAATCAAAATTGTCAATCATTCGCTCATTTGTTAAATAATGCTACAATTCTATCTATTAGTAATAATGTCATTCATGGCATTCATTCCCACTTTTGCAATTGATTCAACGATCATAGGTAAGAGTATTCCTCCTTTTACGGCACCCATGGCTCAGGGTGGACAATTCACGTTTGATACATTTCCAGATGCTAAGGCAATTGTATTTGTATTTACCTGTAACCATTGTCCATTTGCTGAGTTATATATCCAAAGAATGAATGACTTTTACCGTGAATATGCCCCACAAGGTATTCCACTCATTGCAATCAATCCAATGGATTCAATCATCTATGAAGATGAAACATTGGCAGAAATGAGGAAGAAAGTTCTGCGTGATTCTCTTGTATATCCCTATCTACAAGACCATTCGCAGAGTATTGCTAGGATTTTCAATGCAGCATTCACACCACAGGTTTTTGTCATTCAAAAAAAGACAAATGATTGGAAGATTGTCTATCAAGGTATCATTGATGATAATGGAAAATACCCTGAGAAAGCAAAACACTACTTGAAAGAAACTGCTGATGCTATACTTTCTGATACATCTATCCCACAAGAAGTGATTACTTCTTTTGGTTGTAAAATCACATATCGAAGTCCATGAACATGCTGTATATATTCTTATCTCTCATCTTCACTTTCACAATTCTTCTTGCCGATGAGCCATACTTCACAAGAGGAAAAGCAACAGTACTTTCAAATGATATATCTCCCGGATGCCAAGGCGCTCGACCTGCCGCACTTGGACAATTTACCGGACCTAATGGCTCAACAATTATAGTACCAGGGGACACTAAATTTTCAAATGGTACACGCCTTCATAATTTTTACAATCAATGCGCTTCGGTAACACCCACTTCAATGGCACAAGTAAAGATTGAAGAGATGTCTGTAACAACCATTGACCCTGATGGAGAAATAATTACAGGTTATATCCTTTGCGACAACTATTGTGAACTCTATGTTAATGGTCAATTGATTGGGACTGATCCCGTTCCATTCACACCTTTTAACTCTGTAATTGCTCGCTTTCGAGTGAAAAAACCATATACAATTGCAATTCAGGCGGTGGACTGGGAAGAATTGCCGGGTTTGGGTGCAGAGAACAATAATGGTAATCCATATCATGCCGGTGATGGTGGAATAATAGGAGTATTTAGCGATGGCACTGTGACAGATACTTCATGGAAAGCCCAAGTATATTATATCAGTCCAATTTCTTCACCCGATTCCTTGCAGATGAAATCTGATAATACACGATATACTCATCAAATACTGAGAAATATTGCTTGCGGAGATTCTTGTTATGCAGCTCATTTCCCTATTCCTTCTAATTGGATGAGTCCTAGCTTTGATGATTCAATTTGGCCAAATGCTCTTACATATTCACCCACAACAGTTGGGGTGAATTTTCCTGCATGGTCAAATTTCACATCATTCTGGGGAAAGAATCAATTTATCTGGACATCAAACCTTGTAGTAGATAATCTTGTCTTATTGCGCAAACAAGTATCTGGTACAACAAATACGATTGACCATATGGATGAGATTCCATCATTTGACATTCAATTACAAGATCATCATATTCGAATCGCTAGCTCCTCTTCTCATACTGATGTACAATTACATTTGTATTCGGTGATTGGCGAGAATCTTGGATCATATCAAATTCCTCATTTGACAAGAAATACTCCTGCTGAAATAACAATGAAACCCCCTAAAGGAAATTATCTGATATTGATGATGTTAGAATCTAAAGGTATTCCCTTGTTTTTTAAACAGTGCATTATGTCCTATTGAACACTTTATACTTGAATAGCATGAAAAAGCTCTCTTTGATAGTAATCATCATAACTCTGCTTTCAATGGCGGAAGTTTTTGCTCACAATGCACATAAACATGCAGATGCTTCTCCGAATGAGCGACATTGGATAAGTGCACATAAGCATATTACAGGCGCATTGTATTTCATGAAAGATGGCATGGTATATATTGAAAGAAAGCAAGATGTTGTTTCAGTTCCTTATGCAACTCTTAGTCAATCCGATAGAGATTATGTTGATAAGCAATATGAATTCATACGAAGATTCAATCTCCCAAGCCATCATCAAAGTATAGAGCCCATACACGAAGTCATTCAGGAAGAGATACCAATTTCAATTATAATCCTTGGTATTGTGTTACTCTCAGCTTTCTTCATACTTAAACCAATTTCACCAAGATTTGCAGCATTGGCAGGTGTAGTATTCATTGGCTTGCTCGGTTATGGATTCAATTCCGGATATCAAGCTCTCATGATGGTACAGACAAATCCACTCACCATTGATTCAGCTTTTACTCCTTTTAAAAGTGAAGTCAGTACATCTTGGGATACGAAGTACTTCAGAGTTGGATCAATAGGAATAGCAAAAACTCATGAGATGATGAAAGGAATCACTGCTTGGCAACAACAAGTGCCAATACCACAATGTTATCTCAATGCAAATGCTTGGAGCATTCCCCTAAATCCTGTTATGGCACAAAACTCAATTCCCGTAGATCAAAAACATTTCACGAGAGGAGCCATCGCAATTGCCATCAATGGCATTCCGATTTTCAATCCATATACCAATACAGGCATCGATGCATTTTTGGATGGTCAATTGGATGATTATGGTGGACATTCCGGAAGAGCAGATGATTATCATTATCATATTGCACCAGTACATCTATATGCTTTTACTTCAATAGCAAAACCCATCGCCTATGCATTTGATGGATTTGCCATTTATGGATCATTAGAACCCGACGGTTCTCCGATGAAAACCCTTGATTCACATCATGGTCATGCAGATGCTTCGGGTATCTATCATTATCATGGAACGAATTCAGCACCTTATATGATTGCCTCTTTTGCAGGAGAAGTTACTGAAGACTCAACATATCAACTAATACCTCAAGCCACTGCCAAAGGTGTGCGACCCGCCCTTACACCATTGAAAGGTGCAACAATTACTGCATTAACACCTAATGGTTCAAATTCAGGATATGGATTGAAATATACATTGAATGGGCAAACATATTCACTTGATTATTCTTGGACTCCGCAAGGAAATTATACCTATGTGTTCAATGATCAAAATGGAAATCGGACAAATAATTACAAGGGAAATCCCATTTGTACGATTCCAATAACTTCTATTCATGAAGAGCATATTGCTCCTGAATTTAGATATGATGGACAGACTATTCGCATTACTTTAAGCAATGACATGCAATCACTCATGGCAATGCATTTATACGATGTTGAAGGTCGATTAATCAGATCGCAAAAAGGCGATATGATGTCTATGAATGATTTGCAAAGAGGCCTATACTTTCTAAAACTGGCACCATTTAATTCCATTCATACTGTACTGCATCAACCATGAGAGTGATTTTCTATTTCATCCTGGCAATACATATCAATGGATTATGTGCACAGGAAATCCGTAAGACAATCAAAGAATTACCCGATACCGGCCAAAACACTGGTTATACAAATATTTTTGGGGAAGATGCAGATTATGCAATCAACCCTCCAAGCTATACTGCTTTGAATAATGGAATTGTCTTGGATAATGTCACAGGATTACAATGGCAACAAACAGATGCCGGCGAAATGACTTATGAACAGGCAATAATATATGCAGATACATGCACATTGGGTGGCTTCACGGATTGGCGTTTACCAAGTCCACTTGAAGCATATTCCATAGTACATTTTAATAGAAATAAACCCCCACTTGATATCTCCTACTTTTCTAGTTCAACTGCGGAATATTGGTGGACAAATTCTGTTCAATATAATGATCCAACAAAAGTCTGGGTAACCAATGCCGGAGGTGGTATAGGTAATCATTTGAAGAAAGAAACAATATCTGCGGGTGGTACAAAAAAGATTCATGCACGAGTAGTGCGGGATGTGAATTTGCCTCCCTTGATACAATCGACATATATTCGAACAGATTATGGTAGCATTATTGACATGCGAACAAATCTCGAATGGTTTGCTAGTCCTTCATCAGATAGCATCACTTGGGAACAGGGTTTGCAATTTGCAGAGCAACTCAATGCTGGTTCGCATGATGATTGGCATATGCCTAATGCTAAAGAACTCTTCTCACTAACAAGTCAAACTCATTCCTCACCATCAATTGATCCTATTTTTGGGATCACGATTGGAAATTCAATGTATTGGTCATCTACCACTTTGTCGAATCAAACGGAAAAAGCTTGGTATATGGATTCTCGATATGGCATCACAACCTATGCATTGAAAACACAAAGATTGAAAGTGATTGCAGTAAGAAAGGTGCAAACAGCAAATTCCATTGATGAATATATTGGAAAATCAACCATTCAAGTTCATGATCATATTATCTCAATCAAAGTCATTCACCCGAATCATTCAATTGCACTCTTTGATATGCTCGGCAATCGCATTTTTTCCGGCAATATACAATCAAGAGAATGGCAAAGCTCTTCATTATCACCAGGTGCTTATTTCATTCAGATCCAGGATGGTGAAACATTCCATACTTGCACTGCTTTGATTTCGCCTTAAAGTAAATCTGATATATAGTACATATAATCTTAATGAGAGTAGGGCATATTTTCTTCAATATGCATACTGTTAATGTCACCTGATTAAAACCAAACTCTTCTTCACATAAATGCGATGGACCCAAAAATCGGACATCTCATCAAACGCAGAAATGCATTGTTAGAAATCACCACCAAGTGAGACCAGCCATTGCGGCACAGACCATCCGAGATGTTCATTTCTCCATGCGATGTCGATACGAATAGGCAAGCCAATTAGAAATGATCGAATGCCCACACCCATGCTCATGAGTACATCGCCGGAATTGGGATAACGAAACTTTGCATAATCTCCACTTTGTGCAAGATTCCATGATACAGTATCACTCCATGCGGTTCCAATATCCATAAAGAGAGAACCTTGAAATGCCTGAAATACAACAGGAACTGGACCAGCCAATAATGCCGTGAATAATGGGAAACGCAATTCGGCATTCATCATCACATATTGTTTTCCAAATCGCTCATTCACATCCCAGCCACGAAGTGGAAGAACATAATTGAGAAATGCGAAATCTTCAGGACTCTTAAATGGTAATGTACCCCGCGCAAAAGAACGATTGATCCAATTATCAGTACCACCCAAGAAAAAGAACTGTTGATTTGTATTTGTACTCACGCCCATTCCACCCGCACCGCGCAAAGCAAAGAATAGATAGTTTTCCGTAAGTGTAAAGTATTGCCTGAAATCCATATCTATAATCGCTAGACCTAATCCGGATTCTTGTAATTTAGGAGCAGCTTGTAATGACATTGAATATCGCGTGCCGCGCGAAGGACCATACCATCCCGGCAGAGTATTATCATATACCATACCTGTTTGGGCAACTATCATGTCACGCGAAGTAATTGGCTCCTGCGGAAATTCAATATTCTCCTTCGTGAGATGCATATAATTCATACCGAGTTCAAAACGTCGAAAGCGAGATGTTGGCAATGATGCAATTCCACCAATACCATAATTTCTAAATCGATAGAAATAATCATAAGGTGCATTGTCGCTTCGTACCAAACCATATCCCACATTATGATTTGCATTGATTTGCCAGTCTATAATATTTGGTAGATATGAATACGAAAAAAAGAAATTGCTATTTCTGATATCAAAGAAGAGATTGGCTTGCACATAAATTTGATGATCACCTAAAAGATCACTGAAAAGCATTTGTGCAATGCCTTGATAACCCCAAAATGTATTCACTCCCGCATTCGCCAAAATCACATCATTTGAGAAAGCAATTTTATACTCTTGAGCAGGTGTCTTCATTGGATCTGCAATTTCCTCTTCCATCTTTGCTCTAGCTATCCCAAGTATTGGAGATGGTAATTCCTCTTGTTGATATCGTGTAATATCCTGATTCGGCTGAATGAGTTGCTGTCTTGTAAATTCAATATCGATTCCCTGTCCATATCCTTTAAGCTCTTGCGGAGGTGTATATTGTGTGCTTTCTTGCTGTATGATTGTATGTGCACCTGCTTCTCTCTTTGACATCATGAATTTGGTCAAAGGAAGAGAATCATATGCTCTGCGTTCCAAAGGATAACGCATTTGAAATAAATCATAACCTCCATTATTCTGAGATGTAAAAACCAAAGTTGATCCATCCATGCTCATGGACAATTGCGTGATGCCATTAAGTGCATTTGTGCGTGGAATGAGCTTTGCGGTTTCAAGTTGTAATTCATAGAGATTTCCAATGCCATTATTGTCCGAAACAAATACCAAAGAACCACCATTATTCGTTACCGCAAGAGAAGTTTTAATGGATTTTGGATCAAAAGTCAAACGCCCAGTCAATCTTGTTTCAAGATCAATCTGATAGATATCTGAAATTCGTTCATCATGTTTCCACATAGCAAAGTCTTCAGCTTTAAAGGCGCCATTCACATAGTCACCTCGATCGGACACAAAATAGATGATACGTGAGTCAGGTGACCAAACAGGATGCGAATCAGAAAAAACATCATCTGTCAAACGGGAAATGCTCCCGGTTTTCACATCAAAAATCCAAATATCCATTTGCTCTGCAACACTTCCCACAAAGGCGATAGATGCGCCATCAGGCGACCAAATAGCAGAGGTCACGGTTTTGATGCCAAATTCATGTTTGACATAATCACCGGATTGTACATCAACAATATAGAGCGCATCTTCGCCACCCGACTTTGCAGAGATCGCTATTTTTCTTCCATTTGGTGACCAAGATATTCCCGGTGTGAGAATATTCAATTCCTCAAAATCCACCGCTCTTCCACTATTGATCAATTCTTCAGGTTCTTTGTCTTTATTATTCAATTGCATCAGAAATACACCGAATTGACCATCTCGATTTGAAATGAATGCAAGTGTATCTCCAGATGGAGAAAGTGCAGGTGAAGAATTATAAAAACTATGATCTTTTTTATGATTCGTAATACGGATGGCCATATCATCAAGATTCTCAAACTTTTCAAGATCTGGTAAATATTTTTTCTTCATTTCCCTGACCCATTCCTCCGAAAAATCCTCAACAGATTTTCCAAATGCTCCTTTGAATGCATTCTCGAGTGTCCCCGTAGCACGAAGTCTATTTAATAGTTCACCAATTTTTCTTTCGCCATATTTCTCAGATACATACCAATAGAAAGCTTGCCCGCCACGATATGCATAATAACCAGTAAGATTATCAAAACCTTTTATATACTCACTCATTGCGATATCGCGCATGAACATATCTGTTTTTGTATCATAACCACCGTTACCCTCAAATTCTGCAAAACCCTCATTCATCCATAGAGGCAATTCAGTGCGAATATTATTCGAAATCATACTTTGCACCGAGCCACCATAGAACATATCATTCAATACAGCATGTACAAGTTCATGATGAATAACGTGCCTGAATTGATCATATCGACCTTCAAAAGGAAGTGTCACACGATTCTTGAATAATTCAGTAACCCCACCCACACCCTCGGGCATAAATTCACCAACAACATTCGTTTGCTGAAAATCATTGTGAGAATTATACACTATCAGCGAGATTCTTTTTGAAATTGAAAATTTCAATCTGTCTTGTATTGAAGCAAGTGCTCTTTCGGCATGAATTCCCGCATAACGAGCAAGATATTCCCCTTCCTCATGAAAGTATACATCAAAATGTTTGGTCTTGATAAATTTCCATGAAAAATCCCTGTATTGAACCTTATTTTTTCCAAATTGTTGCCCATCCATGGGAATTCCCAAAAACAACAATGCAAAAAATATGATGGAAAAAACACTGATTCTATAAAACATATTCGGACCTGAAAATACCCATTAAATCTTGCGTAAATCTACGAAAACTGCACCCCAATGACGAACAAAACAATGGAAGATTTCTCATGAATGTAAAGCAAAAAAACATATGCAAAAACCTATGACGAAATCATGCAGTCAGTTGAAACATAACTGCCTTGAATACCGCATAAAATCAAGGTTTTGAAGCAAGTCAAATATTCTTGTTCACATCAGTAAAAGTTTTCCACAAGTATTGTTCATGTGATTCAAAAATGTAGTTTTGAATCACGGCAAAGCAGCATAAAGGAATTGCCTCTCCCAAATCAAAAAAATCTACCTGATGGAAGATTGATATAATCTGATTCTCTTGGAACCGGGTGAGGTAATTTTGGTGTTTTTGTCGCCTACAGCAGATCACCTAAAGAAGAAATTCGCGGGAATACGCCATACCGCCTTAAGTATTTGAAATTTCTATTTGATAACATATAGAATCCACTTTGTGATTCTTGTTTTTTCAGTATTTTGCGCACCGGATTTCCCCAATCCGAAAGCAGCATATTTACTTCAAAAAACACCTTTTTTTAAGAGGCACTCATATGAATATAGTGCGACGCTTTACCCAAGCGGGACAGAGTCCATTTGAACAAGTTGAATATACAATGCGCTCTTCCGTACTGCGCAATACGGATGGTTCCACCGTATTCCAGATGGATAATATTGAAGTTCCTGCTCAGTGGTCGCAGGTAGCTACTGATATTCTAGCCCAAAAGTATTTCCGTAAAGCGGGCGTTCCTCAGTTCAATGCTGATGGAACTCCTCAATTGAATGAACATGGCGACCAAGTGACTGGTCCTGAATCATCCATCAGACAAGTTGTCCATCGCTTGGCTGGATGTTGGAGACATTGGGGAGAGAAATACGGATATTTTGATTCCAAGAAAGATGCCGAAGTATTTTATGATGAGATTTCATATATGCTTCTCAAGCAAATGGCAGCACCAAATTCACCTCAATGGTTTAATACTGGTTTACACTTTGCTTATGGCATTACCGGTAGCGCTCAGGGTCATCACTATGTAGATCCTAAATCCGGAAAATTGACACTTTCACAAGATGCTTATTCTCGTGCACAGGCGCATGCTTGCTTCATTCAATCTGTCAGCGATGATTTGGTGAATGAAGGCGGCATTTTCGATCTCGTGACTAGAGAAGCTCGTATCTTCAAATATGGCTCAGGCACAGGTTCCAACTTTTCGAATCTACGTGGCAAGGGCGAGAAATTGTCCGGTGGAGGCAACTCTTCCGGTCTAATGAGTTTCCTCAAGATCTTCGACAGGGCGGCCGGAGCAATCAAATCGGGAGGAACTACAAGGCGTGCGGCCAAAATGGTGATTGTCGATATCGATCACCCAGATATAGAGGAATTTATCGAATGGAAAGCTCGCGAAGAGGACAAAGTAGCATCCCTCGTTGCGGGCTCCAAAGTGTCGTCCACATTTTTGAAAGCTATCGTTGAAGAAGCGGTTGCCAATGGTGCAGATCGTAAAATCAATGATCAACTTAATACACTCATCCAGAATGCATTGCATCGCGGTGTTCCGATGAGTTATATCTTCCGCGTTTTATCTCTAGTTGAGCAAGGGTTTACTTCGCTCAATTTTGAGACATTCGACACCCATTATGAATCAGAAGCGTATGTCACAGTTAGCGGGCAGAATTCAAATAATTCAGTACGCGTGACAAATGCCTTCATGAAAGCAGTAGAGAATGATGAAGATTGGAATCTCACATGGCGTACAAGCAAAGGTATTGCACGTACTGTGAAAGCACGCGATCTTTGGAATAAAATCAATCTCAGTGCTTGGAAATCAGCTGATCCCGGATTGCAATATGATACTACAATTAATGAGTGGCATACATGCCCCGTTGATGGTAGAATCAATGGCTCCAATCCTTGTTCTGAATATATGTTCCTTGATGATACAGCATGTAATCTTGCAAGCTTGAATCTTGGTACATTTATTAATGAAGATGGAACATTCCGCATTGATGATTTCCGTCATGCAACCCGTCTTTGGACAATCGTTCTTGAAATTTCCGTATTGATGGCACATTTCCCATCCAAGAACATTGCACAGCGCAGCTATGATTTCCGCACACTTGGTTTGGGATATGCCAATCTTGGTACAATCCTCATGATCAATGGCATTCCTTATGACTCCCCAGAGGCATTGGCAATGTGCGGGGCAATCACTGCAATCATGACAGGCGAATCCTATGCTGCAAGTGCAGAAATGGCACGCGATGTGAAGCCATTCCCACGCTATGAAGCAAATAAAGATCATATGCTTCGTGTGATTCGTAATCACCGTTTGGCAGCATACAATTCACCAAATGCAGATTATGAAGACCTCACCATTTTCCCAATGGGCATTGATCCATTATTTGTTTCTGAAGAATTGATCACAGCAGCGCAACAAGCTTGGGATAAAGCACTTGCACTCGGAGAGGAATTTGGCTATCGAAATGCGCAAGTATCCGTAATTGCACCTACTGGAACAATCGGACTCGTGATGGATTGCGATACAACAGGTATCGAGCCTGACTTTGCAATCGTGAAGTTCAAGAAATTATCTGGTGGTGGATATTTCAAGATTGTAAATCAATCCGTGCATAAAGCACTTGTGAATTTGGGTTATTCCGAAGCACAAATTGAGGATATCGAGAAATATTGTAAAGGTCATGGCACACTCATAGGTTGTCCAGCAATCAATCGTCAAAGTCTCAAAGAAAAGGGCTTTACTGATGAAAAGATTGAAGCAGTCAATAGCCAATTGGATAATGTATTCGATGTGAAATTCGCATTTAATAAATGGACATTTGGTGAAGAATTCTGCAAATCACTTGGCTTCACAGATGATCAATTGAATGACTATTCATTTGACATGCTCAAGGCATTAGGATATACCAAAGCAGAAATCGAAGCGGCTAATGATTATATCTGCGGAACAATGACCATCGAAGGCGCTCCACATCTCAGAGATGAGCATCTTGCAATTTTTGACTGTGCAAACAAATGCGGTAAGAAAGGTAAGCGCTATATTCAACATATGGCTCATGTTCGCATGATGGCTGCAGCTCAGCCATTTATTTCTGGCGCGATCTCCAAGACTGTAAATATGCCGGCAGAAGCAAAGGTCACAGAGATTGGCGAAGTATATCATGAGGCATGGAATACTGGTGTAAAGGCAATTGCACTGTATCGTGATGGTTCCAAATTGTCACAACCACTTAATGCTTCCAATGATGAAGATCTTGATGAAGTAATACTTCTCGGCGATGAGCATACACTTGATGAATCACAAGGACCAAAAGAAGTCCAAGAACGCATCGTAGAAAGAGTATATCATAGAGCAGAACGCAGAAGATTACCCAAGAAGCGTCGTGGATTTGTTCGTGAAGGTAATGTGGGTGGACATAAAGTGTTCCTCCGTACTGGTGAATTCGAGGATGGTACACTTGGTGAAATTTTCATTGATATGTATAAAGAAGGTGCTTCTTTCAAAGGACTCCTCAATTGCTTTGCTGTATTGGCTTCCAAGGCATTGCAATATGGCATTCCACTTGAAGAATTAGTCGATACTTTCACCTTTACACGATTCGAGCCAGCAGGTCCCGTACAAGGACATGATGCAATCAAGAATGCAACTTCAGTACTCGACTATATCTTCCGTTCACTTGGCTATGACTATTTGAATAGAACGGATTTTGTGCATGTTCAAGCTGTTGATGAGGTCTCCAAAACAACATCACCTGCCGGAAATCCTGTTCTTTCAGCTTCAGCTTCAAAAAAGGTAATTGAAGTTACTGAACCTGCAATGGCAAGTGCTATGGCAAAAGTCAAAGTAAATGCTGGAAATGGTACGCAAAAAGTATTTGAAGCGAAAGCAAAAGGTTATACTGGTGAGCAATGCTCAACATGTAGTTCAATGCGTGTAAAGCGAAATGGTTCATGCACAGTCTGTGAAGATTGCGGAACCACTAGCGGCTGCTCATAATATTCATTACATATTTTGATAGTAAGCCCTGATTTTTTCAGGGCTTTTTTTTACGATATCATGAAGCATCATTTTGATCCTAAAACCGTGAATTATGATCTACCCGAAGATCGTATTGCTGTGCATCCCTTACCCGAAAGAGATCAAAGTAAATTACTCATCATGCCTAAAGGTGAGAATATTCCGGAGCATTCCCAATTCCATACTATCTCACAATGGATTCCTACTGATTCCTTGATGTTTGTGAATGTTTCCAAAGTGATTCATGCTCGCATTCACTGTATAAAAGAAAGTGGAGGTATGGCTGAAGTACTCCTCAATGAACCTGCGCTCGGTGCACCTGCTGATGCAATGATGCATATCGGACAAAGCGATTGGAAATGTATCATTGGTGGTAAGAAGATCCTTTCAGGGATGATTCTTCAAACTCTTGATGAACAATTTGGTTTTCGTATTGAAGTTCTCGAAAAAAATGGAATGGATGCAATCGTGAGATTGCAATGGAAAGGAGAACAAACTCTTTCAGAAATTCTTGAAGAAATAGGTAAGATTCCATTACCACCATATCTACATAGAGAAGCAGAAGAGGAAGATGAAGAGCGGTATCAAACTGTATATGCAAAAGATAAAGGATCTGTTGCAGCACCAACTGCAGGATTGCATTTCACAGATAGAGTATTTGAAGACCTAAAGCAAAAGAGTATTCTCATTGAAGAATTGACTTTGCATGTCGGACTCGGTACTTTCAAGCCCTTCGATGCCGAAGAAGTCGGTGAATTCTCTATGCACGCAGAAAAAATTATCGTAAGAAAAGAAGTCATTGAATCATGCATTGCATTTTTTTCTAATGAACAAAGAGGGGCATGCATTGCTGTCGGCACAACATCATGCCGCACAATGGAATCGCTCTATTGGTTCGGAGTTGGCTTATGCAATCAGGAGTTTTCAGCTTGGAAGACGGGCCAATTTTCATTTGGCCAATGGGATGCATATGCATTGTTTGACCATGCTGTATCAGTAAAGAAATCATTCGAAAGAATTCTTCACTGGATGAATGAATTCAGTGTAAATGTAATTGAGGGTCAAACACAATTGATGATTGTACCAGGTTATCAATGGGGTATGATTGAGGGATTAATTACTAATTTCCATCAACCGGAGAGCACTCTTCTTTTTCTAGTTTCATCATTTCTAGGAATTGAACGCTGGAAAAAAGCATATCAATCTGCACTTGAAAATGACTATCGTTTTCTGAGTTATGGAGATTCATCTCTCTTATGGAGATGATTATGAATGATGACCATTCACGTATAATTCTGCTTCAAGTACATCAAGTTCTGATCCCATAAATGCCTGAGCGCGCTGATGAATATCAGTTGGAATGATATCGAGAATTCTGTTCATTCCATCAGTTGCTCTTCCTCCAGCTTGCTCAATAATCATCGCAAGTGGATTTAATTCATATAGCAATCGCAATTTGCCATTTGGATAAGCTCTATCCCCGGGATACATGAAAATTCCACCATAATGCAGTGTACGATGAATGTCAGCAACCGCAGTTCCGATATAACGCAGTGAATATGGTTTACCATTCTCTTGCTTTTTCAAATGATCTACATAGCGTTTCATGCCATCTGACCACAAGGCATAATTACCTTCATTCACGCTATAAATTTTCCCTTGTTTTGGCATGCGTACTTTTTCATGCGTTAGAAGAAAATCACCGATTGTTTGATCATAAGTAAAGACATCAACTCCATGCCCGGAAGTATAAACTAAAGTTGTAGCACTTCCATAGCATGCATACCCCGCTGCAACTTGTTTATATCCAGGTTGTAAAACATCTCTTTCATCTCCATCTTCGGTGGACTGAGGATCGAGTCGGCGATAAATAGAGAAGATGGTACCAATTGTAGTGTTTACATCAATATTCGAAGAACCATCCAAAGGATCAAAGAGCAATACATATTTCCCTTTGGGATATTCATCAGGTATTTTAATGATGCCTTCTGATTCTTCGGAAGCCATTACACAAAGATGTCCGCCATGATCCATGGCTCGAAAAATGACTTCATTTGCGAATTCATCAAGTTTTTTAACTGTTTCGCCATGCACATTCATGGAGTCTGTAATGCCAAGCACATCATTCAATCCTGCTCTACGAACATCCCGTGCGATGATACGAAGTGCAAGAGTCAAATCTCTTAATAATCTCGAATATTCCCCAGTAGCTGTAGGATGAAACTGTTGTTCTTCAGCGATATGTCGTTCAATGGTGACAAGCCGAGATACTCTAAGAAAAGACATTACAGACACACCAAAACAAAAAAACTTTAGGATGGCATTGTGAAGTTTTATTTTGCACTCTCAATACACGATTTGATTGGAAATTACCAATCCGATGAATGAAAGCAAAGGATAAGAGTCTTTCTGACAAATAATTAATCTACTCGTCATGGCAAAACATATGGACAGGCAATCAGATATTGTCAGCAATCAACGCTCGCATGAAGATGAGACAGACATCACACTGCGCCCATCTTCATTTGATGATTTCACTGGGCAAGCAAAAATCGTTGACAATTTGAAAGTTTTTATTGCTGCGGCGAGGAATCGTGGTGAGGCATTGGATCATGTTTTATTGACTGGTCCACCGGGTTTGGGAAAAACCACACTCAGTCATATCATAGCACATGAGATGCGAGCAGAAATAAAAACCACATCTGGTCCTGTATTGGAAAAGCCTGGTGATCTTGCCGGCCTACTAACGAATTTGAAAGAGGGCGATATTCTGTTCATAGATGAAATTCACAGATTATCTCCTGTCATTGAAGAGTATCTGTATTCAGCGATGGAAGATTATGTGCTTGATATCATGATTGAATCAGGTCCAGCAGCTCGATCAGTGCAAATCACGATACCACGATTCACTTTGGTAGGTGCTACCACAAGAGCAGGATTATTAACTGCACCATTACGGTCTCGATTTGGGGTTGTAAGCAGATTGGATTATTATTCTCATCAAGATCTCTATCATGTGATTGTTCGATCTGCCAATATCTTAAATGTCCCAATTGATGAAGATGGAGCTCAGGAAATTTCTCGAAGATCAAGAGGCACCCCAAGAATTGCAAATCGATTACTGAGAAGAACAAGAGATTTTGCAGAAATTAAAGGTAAGGGTACAATCACAAAAGAGATTGCACATATAGCACTTTCTGCACTAGAAGTAGATGAATATGGCCTTGATGAAATGGATAAGCGCATTCTTCTTGCCATCATTGATAAATTCAATGGAGGACCTGTTGGTGTGGGTACATTGGCAGTTGCGGTGGGTGAAGAAGCTGGAACTTTGGAAGAAGTCTATGAACCATTTTTGATTCAGCAAGGATTTCTTCAGAGAACGCAAAGGGGTCGCGAGGCTACACAATTATGCTATAAACATTTTGGAAAAGAAGGCCGAAACAATCAAGAGTTATTTGATTGATGCATGAAATATGTTTTCATTATTCCTTTTCCTTTTATATCAATATCACCTCGAAGTGTAAAGTCTAAATGATCATGTTCTTCAAGTAAAGATTTATAATATTCTGTTACTTGAATTTTACCGTTTTCGCCGGTATTCTCCATTCTACTTGCAATATTGACCGCATCTCCCCATAAGTCATAACTATATTTATCCTCACCTATGACACCAGCTATGGCATCGCCTGCATGAAGTCCTATTCTTAAATGTACTGGATAACTACCAATAGTAAAAGTTTTTGAAGCAGACATAATTTCTAGAGCAAATTCTGCCAATCGTAGTGCATGATCATCTCTTTTTTGTGGCACACCACATACAGCCATATATGAGTCACCAATGGTTTTTATTTTTTCTATTCCATATTTCTTGGCAATTCTATCAAATTCTGTGAATAGTGCATTTAAGTCTTGAATTAATATTTCAGGTGACAATGAAGATGTCATCGATGTAAAATCCAAGATATCTGAAAAGAAAATACTGATATCGTGAGCGGTGTCAACAATATGTTTCTCCCCAGCCAAAATTCTATCTGCAATTGTACTTGGCAAGATATTATGCAATATCCGCTCTTGTTCTTGATATTTAGTTAATTGCAAAAGTTTATCACGCTCAATTAAATCTACTTTTCTTTGTTGATCTAATAAATCTGCTTTTTGCTTTGTATCTTCTGACAATAACTCTTCTTGCAATTGATTATAACGTTTAAGATGCTTATGTGCTTTCTCCCACTCATAAGTTTGTTCATATAATTCACTTAATGATTTATGATTAGAGCATTCATCTTTCCGAGTTTGTAATTGAATTTGTAAATCTAGTGCCTTCAAAATGTATTCTTCAGCTCTTTTTGGGTCATAATGTGGATTATCTTGATTCTTGAAAAGTTGACCAAGATTTCCATATTGAATAGCAATTGACATTGCGTCTTGAATCTCTATTGCATAATTAAGTACTTCAAGATGTGTAGAATAAGATTCATCATACTTTCCAAGATACTCCAAGAGAATTCCAATATTGCTCCGTACATGGGATGCACCGGTTCCATCTTTCAAAAGAGTAAAGTTCTCCAATGCTCTCTGAAAATAGGAATCAGCGAGCTCAAACTCATTTGTTAATAGGTGAACTCCACCAATGGTCATGCAATTATTTGCAATTCCTCGTAAATGATTTACCTTTTCATGAGTTTGCAATGCAATCCCTAGATATTCTAGTGCCTTGGTAAAATTCCCCATTGTAAAATATACATTGCCTATGTTACCGGTATTTGCCGCAACTCCAAGCTCATCTCCCAATTCTTCATATAAACGCCTTCCTTTATCCATATAGTCCAAGGACTTTTTATACTCAGCGAGTAGTCTAAATGCTGCTCCTATATTTGTATAAGTTTTGGCAAGACCCAATGTATTATTTATATCCAAGAATATTTCTTCCGCTTGTAAGTAATACTCAATGCACTTTGCAAATTCACTTTCATGCTTATGAATATTGGCTAATGCTATCAGTCCCTTTGCATAATAATATCGATGCTCTAGAGCAGTCATTGTATCGAGAATAATCCCACACAATTGTTTTGCTTGTTGAATATCACCAAGATAAAACTGAGCATTGACTAATAATAGGAGAATTGATGTTCGTAATTCAGGGTCTTCTTTTACCTCATATTCATTAAGCAATGCTGTTCCCGTTTCAATGACATATTGTAAGTTCGAACCTTCACGAACCAATGATTCTAGATATTGAACTTCATCCTGTATTTCTTGCAATACCATATTATTTCCGGAAAATGTCACTGTATATATTCAACAAAATTAGCCATCGAAATGAGAACATAGCAATAAAAAAATGCCTTGAATATCAAGGCATTATTCATTCTATAGATACGTATCGATTTCACTTGGCTTCCTCTGCTTCAATAGCAGAAATCAAATCATCAGAAAGTGGATCTGTACCTGATTTGAATCTCTTGACGATTCGACCATTTTTGTCGATGAGAAACTTCTCGAAGTTCCAACCAACCTCTCCTGATAAATCGCCATTCCCACCACCTGATGTGAGAAATGCATATAATGGATGTTTGTCTCCGCCTTTCACTGAAATCTTTTCAAACATGTCGAAAGTCACATTGAATTTCGTTGAACAAAATTCTTTGATTTCAGCATTCGTCCCAGGCTCTTGACCTCCAAAATTATTTGCTGGAAATCCAAGAATACTGAGTCCTTTCGATGCATGTGCTTTATGCAGTGTTTCAAGATCTGCATATTGACTGGTATAGCCACAACGAGATGCTACATTGACAATAAGCAGTACACGACCTTTATATTCAGACAATGACTTTTCAGTTCCGTCAATCATATTGACTGTAAATTGATGAACTGTCCCATTTGCAGTAGTACCAGTATGAACAGCTCGGTCTTGAGCAGTACATCCGATGGTTGACATAATGATGATTCCAATGATTGCAGAAATTGTGTGCGATGTCATGAAGTGCTTCATAGTATTATTCCTTGTTAATAATTCTTGTCTAACTAAAACACAGCACTCATGGTTCCAAAAAAAAACCGTCTTGCGGACGGTTTACTTTTTCTTTGAATCAGGCGGCTGTGTCATAAATATTTTCAGAAGTGATTCAACTTCAGCATTCCTTGCTCCTGAATCCTGTGCATTCCCTCCCAATATGGAGAAAATACCTGCACCATCATTTGAGGAATGAGATTGCTCCCTTTCATCTTCCTTGGGCGAGAAAATGAGCATCACTGCATATACTATCAATAATATGAATTCAAGGCTCAGCGCAAACAAAATGATTGAAGGTTCACTTGATGGAATAAATTTCAAGCCGCGAATACCAATAATGATGATGAGTACTGCAGCCCCCATATACACCATACCCAAAATGGTATTTGCATATTGAATAGAAAAATAAGACCGCATATAGAATTGGACTGCAACTTGCGTTCTTATAAAAATTTCAAAAGGACTCTTCGCTTCCTGCCAAAGTAATGCACCTTGTAAATTCTTCACTTCATCAACTGAGATCTTATACTCTTTTGCGAGATCATGCAGATCCCTAATATCCGCTTCCATCACTCTATTTCGCAAATGCATAATTTCTTCGTCCGTATGTTCACCATACAATGAAATAGAAATAGTATCAAGCATATTCATTATCTCTCGCTGAATTTTCTGCCTGAGTAATCCAATACTCTTCGGTAGAAATGCAACGATATAGGTACTTAGACCAACTCCAATGAATAATACTAAAGGCAAGAGAGCAAGAGTGGGATTGAAGAGATATCGAGCAACACGCTTTCTGTCAAGCTCATTCTCAGCACCGGCCATACGCTCGATAATACCCCAATTAGTAAAGAGATTTGTGACAATCTCATCTTTCGGAGCGCCTTCAGCTATTCGATATTCTAAAATCTCTCCACTGGAAGCAACATCTGCATGCATGAACTTTGTAAAAAACATATCCATCAAAGGCATCGCAATCACCATATGCAAAAAGCCTACAATGACAATAGTCAGTACTGCATACACCACATATTGAATAGATGTATGCTTACTTAACTCAAAGTATTGACTGCGACTTAATACAGTGATTTCTGCTTGTGGAATATGTTCTTTTTCGAATTCAGACATAAGTAGATTCTGTTCCCGATAGATTAGGGAGGGTCAAAATAAAAAAAGGACATGAATTAATCATGTCCTTCAATAATTTTCCCGCTTTTAATTAGCGAACATCTTGGCTCACAAATGGCATCAATGCCAAATGACGAGCATATTTAATTGCAAGAGCAATTTGACGCTGCTGAATAGCAGTAACACCAGTAATACGACGAGGAAGAATCTTGCCTTGATCATTGATAAATCTTTGCAATGCTTTAGGCTCTAGATAATCAATCACACGGCTTTGACCCATAGGATTGACTTTCTTCTTATTTGGTGTTCTCTTATTGCGATTTCCGGCCAAAAAAGGATTATTGACCGCATTCAATGGTTGTTGTCTCATGATTATCCTTCCTGAGCGGTTTGAGTTTTCATAGATTTAGTTTTTTCAAAGCGCTTATTGAAACGCTCAACACGACCCGCAGTATCAACAAGCATCTGTTTGCCTGTGAAGAATGGATGGCTCTTGGAGTCAATTTCAAGCACCATGCGGTCGCTTTTATAACAGGAACGAGTATGATAGACTGTACCGTCTGTCATGACAATCTCGACCTGATGATAATAGGGATGAAGATTCTTTTTCATGTGATTATCTGTTAATGTCAATTTTATCAACTTCTGATAAATCCCCGATCTTCACGAAGCGCTCGAGGTATTTCATATTTCCCTTATCTGTGTGATAGGGCTTTATAACGCGAACATTAATGCTAGAGGCCGCAGCCTTTTTGCTCATTTTGTCGCCGAATGTCTGCTTCTTTGCCATGAGTTATTTGCAGAGAATGATATAAACAACAGGATTGCAAATGTAAGAGTATTTTGTGATATGGCAAAAAGAAAAATTATAAAGTTCCTGTACTGCCAAAACCACCAGTTCCTCGATCAGTTTCGTCGAGGGTATTTACGAGTTCCCATTGCACGGTTTCATATCGTGCAATAACAAGTTGAGCGATTCTCTCACCGGGTTGAATTGCATATGAAGACTTACCGGAATTCGCTAGTATCACTTTAATTTCACCACGATAATCGGAGTCTATCGTTCCAGGAGCATTTAAAGCAAAGATTCCATGCTTGGCTGCAAGACCACTTCGAGAACGTACCTGACATTCAAATCCTTGTGGGAGCGCAATGGCAATACCAGTTGGAATCATTACAATCGCACCAGGCTCCAAAATCATGGGCTCAGCAAGAGCAGCAGTAATATCCATCCCGGCAGAACCTGCTGTTGCATATGCAGGCAAAGTGCCAGATATATCACCGCATTTCATGATGTGAACTGAAAGCATCTTTTTGTCCAAATAAAAAAAGCCCCGATGCAAAGATGCATTGGGGCTTGAAAATCGATATACTTCTTATACGGTTGCGTTTGGATAAACTGAAACTTTGAGGCGTGTGCTGTCCTTACGCTCAAATTTCACTACACCGTCCACGAGTGAGAACAATGTATAGTCTTTACCCAATCCGACATTATTTCCCGGATGAAAGCGTGTTCCACATTGACGTATGAGAATACTACCGGCTGTTACTAATTGACCGCCGAAACGCTTCACACCGCGTCGTTTGGAATTCGAGTCACGGCCGTTCTTGGTAGATCCGGCCCCTTTTTTGTGTGCCATTCTATAACTCCTTATCCGAGCTTGATATCATTAATCTGAATTTGCGTGTATTGCTGACGATGTCCATTCAATTTGCGATAGCCCTTACGACGCTTTTTCTTGAAGACAAGAACTTTGTCGCCTTTGCCATGTGCAAGGACAGTTGCTTTGACGGAACCGCTAACATAAGGGCTACCGATCATAACATTTGATTCTTCGCCACCAAGAAGGATATTTGCGAATTCAACAGTTGAACCTACTTCTGCATCCAACAATGGAACTGTTAAAGTGTCTGTTGGTCTTACTGTGAATTGCTGGGCTGCTATTTCTACTACTGCGAACATACTGGTACAGTCGATGAATTGATGAACTGTTCTCTCGTAATGAGAACTGCGAAACTATGAGTTTTTATGTATTCAAACAAGAAAAACTTTTAGAGATTTGTTTCCTGAGTTAAAAACAATGCTGTAAATACTCCCACTGCTATTGAATCAGGCTTGAATTGAAGGCGTTTTCTGGAATTCTCATCCATTATTTCTAAAATTGCTTCTGCATCCCCGCCGAGTATGCAAAATGTTGCATCTGGAAACTTACTTAGATATTTGAGTATTGCACCTGAAATTGCAGTTGAAATTCCTGCATGAATAGCATCATGTGTATTTGTTCCCGCGCATGAGTGAGTGGGATTAGGAGCCAGCTTTGGCAATCCTGCAGTAACAGTTCCCAAGGCTTCATACATTGTTGAAAGACCGGGCATTATTGAACCACCAAGACATTTTTTATGCTCATCAAGAATATTGAATGTAATTGCAGTACCGCAATCTATCGTGATTAGAGGAGCATTACTTTGTGATAAGGCACCAAATAAACCATGGATTCTATCTTCCCCCATACCACTAATTTCAGAGAAATCAATAATTCCGGAATTTATGAGCAATGCTTTTGTTCGAATATGGTTGATGTTAGCAATATCATCCAGAATCACATTGAAATGCTGATCCATAGACGGATTAACCGATGAAATTCCAATCCTACACTTCTCTTCTCCAATATGAAGCATGATGGTAGAATGGAGTTGGTTATCCCAATCCATGGCTGAATATGCAAAAGCCCCCAACAATTGAGGGCCTTGGGCATAGCATTTTACACGCGAATTTCCGAAGTCTAATGCGATGTATTTCATGATAATTTTGCAGGTGGTTCCATCACATTGCCACATTCCTTGCAGGTGCGATGTTCAAGAGAGCCATAAAATCTTTCGAATATTGGAGGCAATTGCTTCACGATATCATTTACTGGAATATATTCCTCATACAGCTTTGAAGTACAAGATTCACAGAACCACATAAATCCATCTAATTCATTGTCATTTCGTTTGCGTTCCATGACCAGTCCAACTGTATTCGGTCCTCTTTGAGGCGAATGTGGCGTTCTTGGAGGTAGAAGAAAAATATCACCTTCTTTGATGTGAATGTCTCTTTGCTTTCCTTCATCTATAATTTTCACTGTGATATCTCCTTCTAGTTGATAGAAGAATTCTTCACCTTCATTATAATGATAATCTTTTCGAGAATTTGGTCCACCCACAACCATCACAATAAATTCAGTGTCCTGATACACCGTTGCATTTCCAACCGGTGGTTTGAGCAAATGCCGATGTTCATCAATCCATGTTTTGAAATTGAATGCGCCTAGAATAGCCATGAAACACCTCGAAAGATCTGTAATTATTATTTGACGAAATTATGAAAAACGCTCGAAGAATAAAGACTCAACCTTCAAAACGCTCTATGGATGTAATTCCTTTGATTTTTCTCAATCGGTCGAAAATACGATGTAAATGCTCGGTATTCTTCACAAAAACTGTAACCAAGCCTTTGAAATGAGAGCCAGCAGCATTAATATTAACGCTTCGGATATTTGTATTATTGAAACCTACGATTGCATTTGTGATTTCATTCAGCAATCCAGCTCTGTCCTCACCTTCTAGTGAAATCGCAGCGATATATTCTCCCTGTTGGACAGATGCCCATTGCAAAGACATAATTCGACCATCTCTTTTTTCAATCAAATCCATGATATTTCTGCATGTTTTGCGATGAACTCTGATACCTGTTCCTGTTGAAACAAGACCAATGATATGATCTCCGGGAAGAGGATTACAACACTTTGCATAATCATAGAGTATCCCTTTGGAAGTTTCGGGATTACCAATAATGAAGACGCCATTTGAACTGTCACCTCGTACAGCTTTGTACACTTCATCACTGGAATAATCTACTTGCTGAATTTCTTGTTCTCGGGCTCCGGGCTTCACTTTCTCTTTGATGAGTGCCAATGTCAGTTCAAGATTGGCTTCACCAGTTGCAAGTTTATGGTAGAAATCACCTCGATGCTCAAATCGTAGAGAAAGGATAATCTTTTCCAATTGATCTTCATCGATATGAAGACCTGCCTTTTTGGATTTTTTCTCCCATATTTCTTTCCCCTCTGTTGTCAACTTGCGTTTTTCTTCATTCAAATATTTCTTAATTCCCTGCTTTGCTTTATGAGTGATCACAAATCTATCCCAATCTCGATTGGGAGTTTGATTCTTGGAAGTGATTATTTCCACTTGCTCGCCATTTTGAAGTTTATAGTCGAGCGAAACAATGCGACCATTCACTTTCGCGCCAATACAATGCAAACCAATCGCTGAATGAATATCAAATGCAAAATCCACAGGAGTGGAGTTCACCGGAAGCACTCGCAATTCCCCTTTGGGTGTGAATACTTGTATTTCTTGCTGATAAAGATTGAGTTTAAAGCTCTCTAGTAATTGCTGTACAGCTTCATCACCACCAGATGCATTATCAAAAACATCTCGCATCCAATTGGCCCATTCCTCTAGATCTTTGCCACCGAATGAAATCTTTTTACCAAGTGATTGTGCTTTATAATTGAAATGAGCGGCAACGCCTTTTTCTGCAATTTCATGCATAGACCGAGTGCGAATTTGAACTTCAACTCGCTTTCCATCATTGCTGATTACGGTTGTATGAAGCGATTGATAATTGTTTTTCTTCGGTACAGAAATATAATCTTTGAAGCGCTCTGGAACTGGCGTATAAATTTCAGAGACAATGCCATAGACAAAGAAACACTCATTTTTGTCATCGGTGTCGAGGATAATGCGAATGGCAAACAAATCATATAATTCATCAATGCGCTTTTCCTGAACACGCATTTTATTGAATATCGAGTAAATATGTTTTGGTCTGCCCGAGATTTCAAAGTGAATTTGATTTGCATTCAGTCTTTCTGCAATAGGAGAAATAAATGCATTGATGAAGTCCTCACGCTCTTTACGAGTACTCTTCAGGCCATTTTTCACTTCATCATAATGCTCTCTATCCAAATGCTTGAAAGCCAAATCTTCCAATTCCCATTTGATTGTACCGAGTCCAAAACGATGTGCGAATGGCGCATAGATTTCCATCGTTTCATTGGCGATTCGCTTTCTGCTTTCGGGTGACAAATGATCGAGCGTTCGCATATTATGAAGCCGATCGGCAAATTTGATCAGGATTACCCGTACATCATTTACAAGTGAGAGTAATAATTTGCGATAACTCTCCGCTCTCGTGATTTCCTTACTTTTTGAAATATCCCGAATCTTCGTCACGCCATCCACTATTTCAGCGATAGTATCACCGAAATCTTTGCGAATATCCTGAAGTGAAACACGCGGTTCATGATCTTCCACAACATCATGAAGTAAAGCCGCAGCCACTGAAATGTCATCTAGAGGTATTTCACGCACCACAATTAATGCAGTGGCTAAAAGATGAGAATAATAGGGCCTTCCATCTGCTCTTTTGTCATTTTTATGTATTTCCACGCAAAAGTTAAATGCCCTTGTGATGAGATCTTCATCCACTTTAGACAAACTTTTTTTGCATTCAGACAAAAGGAGTGCAAGATCTGCTTTCGGATCTTTGCCCAATTCTTCTTCTTTTATGTCAATATGACTTTTCATGCGTTAGGATTAAGAGAAAATGAGTGCGATAATGTACAGAATAATGTGGAATTACCATCATCCATCGAAGAGTCCATCATCTCTATACAACATCAAAATGGCATGCTGTGGAACAATCACATATTGCTGATCATTGAATTGAATAGCAATTGCTTGTTTTCTCAAATACACTGCCAAGTCGCCAATTTTTGCCTGAAGTGGAATGTACTTCACCTCTTCATCTGCATATTTCCAAGATTCTTGTTCCTGATTGGATGCTAATGGAAAACCTGGTCCAACTTTGATGATATATCCACTTGCAGCCACTTCTTGCTCTTCAATTCCTGGTGGCAAAAACAATCCGGACCGTGTTTGCTCATCTTCGGGTCTCGGCTTGATTAATACTCTATCACCTACAACATGGATGCGATCAAATTCATGAATATCAAGTATCATTTCAAAAATTGATGGTTAATGTGGTGTAATTCTTTATTTCTTCAGATTCAAATATCATCATGTCTTCATTGTCTGACATTGCGCGATACAATAGACATTTTGCCACAGTGTCTGCTTGAATTGGACTATATCTCTTTAAAGATCCAAGGAAGAAAAACGGAAAAATTGCACTGAAAAACATCCCGATTTTTTCTCCTAAACGAAATTCCCTGCGTTTTCCTAGCAATAATGATGGCCTGAGAATGCTGATTCTCTTAAATTTTCGGAGTTGTATTGCCATTTCAGCTCTGCCTTTGCATTGCAAATAAAATGCTTTGGATTCGATTGAAGAATCAATGGAACTGACATAATGGAAACCATCATAATCGAGCTCTGCACAGCATTGTGCAAGTTGTTCTGTAATGCCCACATCCGTTTTTTCGAAGTTTTTCTTACTACCTGCTTTTTTGATTGTTGTACCTATACAACAAATCATTTCATTCCCTCCCCGAAGAGCTTCTCTTAATGCATCTTCATCGAAGAAATCTGTAATGAGTCGAATTTCAATGCCCTTTGGCAAGTCAAATGCAGGTTTTTTTCTTGCAAGGATTATGAGTTTGGCATTTCGTGGAATAGTAAATAGATTGATAAATGCCTCACCAATAAGGCCTGTAGCGCCTGTCAGAATAATCGTTTTCATGATTTCCTCGATTGCAAGGCTTCCAAAGCCGAGCGAAGTTCATCTGGTATTTTTACAGCTTTCTTATTGACTCTATCCACGGAAACAATCGTACATGTACCATCACCCAATAACTGGGAGTCTCTTTGCACAGCGAATCGTAATTTGATTGAGGCCCCCCCAATGGTATCAGCCCAACAATAAATGGTCAGTAGATCATCGATATAGGCCGGAGAGTGAAAATCACATGAGAAATTCACCCGAAGCATCCATACTCCAAGATCTTCGAATTGAGTATTGGTATAGGGAAATCCAAGAACTCGAAAGAATTCGGTTTCGCCGATTTCAAAGAGTCGGATATATTGTCCAAAATACATTATCCCTGCCGCATCGAGATCGCTCCAACGAATTCTTTCATCGGCTTTGACGGCATAAGGGGGAATTTGCAGTGTTTCTTTCTTGTTCATGGGGATTACTCTACGGAATTATGTGGAATTTATGGAATTCCCGCCTTTTGTGCATTTGCAATTCCATAGTTTTGCACTTGAAACACATTATCACATCAAGAATCTCATGCAAGATCAATCCTCTCAACAAGCAGAACCCAAAGATCATGGACAGCATATTCCCATTCCAACTTGGGGCTGGAAGGCGATATACATGTTTTTGATCATTTTGGGGATATCAAGTGGCATCATAGGACTGGTATATAGACAATTACCCAAGAAGAGCGAAGTTCTTGCAAAAAGAAAGATCCCCAAAATACGTAGTGTATATGCGCTTATTCTGTCACCAATTCCAGTTACAATGGCAGATTCCATTTCTAGAGCCATCAAACAAGACATTGGCAAGGACTCAATAAGAGTAAAAATGGTAGTTGGTGGAACTGCAGTATATAAGCATTGCACTTCAGCCGATGAATTCAGGAGATTGATAGATACTGCCGCAGTTCGTGCAAGAACTGCAGATATAGAAATACAGAATCTTTTGCATTCCAAGATAGTGGACATCATAACATCAGATACTTTACCTGCTCGATTATATATCATTGGCTCTGCTCCGGATATGCCCGCGGAAGAACTTCGTTTGAGAATGAAATCTACGATTGATTATCTCGATATCAGAAATCGAGAGATGGGGAGGCTGACTATCATCAATGGATTAGAGCCCAAAAGTAGCATTCAAAACAAGGTCTATCTTGATTTTTATAAAAGAGTCGGCATAGAAGTTGAAGAATGAGCATAAACCCAAGAACAGAGTAAACATAGGGCGAGAAAGTTTCGTATCTTTGGGGCATTCTTGGTCTATTGCAGCATATATTCCAAGGTATCAAACTAGTCTATATATTTCTTTCAGCATGAGATGAGTCAAAGATATCTAGGATTCACTTATCTCATAGTGATTGCATTCATAATACTTTTTCTCAATTAGATATATGAACATCTACGATGAGAATCACACAATATCCTTTCATCATTCAATGATGCAGTGATATAAAAAGCGGGGAGTTCCCCGGAAAGCGCAAGTCATCATGAAATCATTTTGGGAAGTCCCAATTATTGTCGTGGATGTTGAAACAACAGGTCACGATGCCGAAGATCATCGCATTATGGAAATTGCATGCGTGGTGATTCAAGGTGGTGAAATAGTCAAGGAATATTCGGAACTCATAAATCCACATCAATTCATACCGCCATTTATTGAGCAAATGACGGGAATTAGCAATGCCATGGCGGCAACTGGAGCTGAAGCGCATGAAATCATGCCCAGTATTTCAGAAATGCTTGCCATGCCAAATGCCATTTTTGCCGCTCACAATGTGAGTTTTGATTGGAATTTCATTCAAAGATCTCTGCGTCGATTGAATTTATCCATTCCATTAATTCCACAATTGTGTACTTGCAAATTGGCAAGAAGAATACTTCCAATGTCTCTCAAAAAGAATGTTGGGGCAGTGGCTTCACATTTCGGCATTGAGATCAAGAATCGACATCGAGCTCTTGGCGATGCAAAAGCAACAGCGCTCTTTCTTTTGCAATTTCTCGAGACTCTTGAAAGTGAATATGACATTGAGACTATCGATGAATTACTGCGATTTCAGAATAAACGCATAGAGCAATTTCATACGCCTCCTGCGGCAATTAAAAGAGTTGAATCAACACTTGCCGAATTACCCGATGAGCCTGGTATTTACAGGATGCTTGACAAAGACGATAATATTCTCTATGTAGGCAAAGCAAAGAATCTTAAAGAACGTGTTAGATCATATTTTCAAGCTGGTGCACAACATCCGCAGAAAATTGCGAGAATGGTAAAACAAGTTCATGCAATTCATCATGAAGTTACAGGAACTGAGCTTGCAGCACTATTGCTTGAATCAAAAGAAATAAAGCGTATTAAACCGCAGTTCAATACTGCAAGCAAAAAGATGCGTAGATTTCCTTTTTTGCGGCTCAGCGTGAATGATCCATTTCCAAGGCTTGAATGGTCTCCGACAATCATGAATGATGGCGCTGAGTATTTTGGTCCTTTCAGAAGTGGAACACTTGCTCGTGAAGTTGTTGATACAGTATATCGTTCTTTTGGTTTGAGGCAATGCACTGAAACACTTTGGCCGTCTGCTGAAAAGCAACCTTGCTTTTATCATCAGATCAAGCGTTGTGGTGCGCCTTGTGCCGAGATTCAATCGCGTGAAGAATATTTACAGGAAGTGGAAAGAGCTCGACATTTTCTTAGTGGTTCCGGAGGAGGACTACTCGAACGCATGGAAGAAGAAATGCTCTTGGAAGCAGAAGCATTACGATTTGAAAATGCCACCATGCTTCGAAATCGCTTGAATGAATTACGCAGATTATTTGATCGCAGAGCAGAAGTTTCAACATCGGTGACGCACAATAATACAATCATTATTTTAGATGCGAATTCACGAGATAAAACCGTAGAAGTGTTTTTTATCAAAGCCGGTAAACTCGCTCATCAAGAAATCATCGGAAGAAAAGCAGATCTTTCCCGATTTCATGCAATGATGGAAGAATTGTATTATATCGATTCGAGCCAACCGGTAAATGATATTGTCGAAAGGCTAGATCCACTCGAAGTTGATGAAATCCAAATCATCACTTCATGGATTCATAGACATTCCACATCGGCTACTATTTTGTATGCAGAGCATCGCTCAAGCGAAGAATTGAAAGAAGAATTTTCTTATGCGATTCGAAATACATATTCGGAAGTCATAGAAATTCCGAATGAATACAATCAATTGTCTTGTTCCATTGATGACTGAACTTTTCAATCATGCGTCGACTGCTTGAATTTCTCTTTAGATTCAAAGAATATGCAGCTCTCTGTGGATTTACCTTTGTTTCATTGATCATGATGAATTTTGGTAATACCACAGAATTGGGTGGATATCGTTCTATTGTCGTGGGTGGTATCGGCTGGATGCAAAATGCATTTTCATGGATACCAAATCCAATAGCATTGAAAAATGAAAATGCTGCTTTGCGTGAACTCAATTTGCAATTAAGCGATGAGCGAGCTAAGATCAGACAATCCATTATTGAAAATGCCAAATTGCGGAAGATGCTGGAATTCAAGAAATCTTCAGTAATTCCAATGATTAGTGCTGATATAGTTGGGAAAACAACAACTGAAGCAAGGAATTATGCCACAATTAATCGTGGTGAGGATGATGGAGTTGAAGTCGGCATGCCTGTTGTTACTGATGCAGGTCTTGTTGGATTGATCGTTGGAACATCTGATGATTATTCCGTAGTGCGATTGCTCATTAATCGAGAAAGCAGAATTGCGGGTAAAATACAACGTTCTCGCATTGATGGGATATTGATTTGGGATGGTGAAGATGCATTGACAATGAAGAATATTCCCAAATCTTATGATGTTCAAGTTGGAGATGAAGTATTGACATCAAGTTATTCCAATCGATATCCTTCCAATATCAAGATTGGAACCGTGATGGAAACGCGTGATGATGGTACTTCCCTCTTTCGTAGAATACTCGTGAAGCCAGCAGTGAACTTTATCACTCTCGAACAGGTATTTGTGATGAAGCTACTGCCAAATCCTGAGCGGATATTGCTTGAGCGAGAGAATAATAAAGTTGGCAAACCAATGATACCCCAAGTAAAGGATAGATGAGATGACGGAATTTCAAGAAAGAAGCATTGCCCAATCTTGGTATAATCTTCGATATGTCATTTATGCTATAACAGGATTGATGCTTGCACTGGCACATGTCATTGCATTGAATTTGATTTCCGTAAGTGGAATCACACCAGACTTATTGACAATTCTTGTTGTATGGATAGCACTTAGGGAAGGACAATTCACAGGAATCATTGCGGGCTTTATGTGTGGATTCCTTTTTGATATTGTCTCTTATGATGTGATTGGTACAAATGCGCTTGCAAAAACATTTGCAGGATTTACTGCAGGTTTTTTCTATAAAGAAAAGAATAATGAATTGACATTGGGCAGCTTATACTTCATTTTGGCAATTCTTGCATCTTCATTTGTTCATAATCTGATTTATTTCTTCTTCTATATTCGCCCGACGGAAATGACTTTCTGGAGTTTTTTCTTTAGATATGGCATTGCGTCTACTTTATATACAACTGTAGCAGCACTATTCCCGATGCTGGTGAAATCTCGGAATGTTCAGAATTAGAGCATATTCACATATTGAACTCATATCATGAATCAAAGCGCCTCAACTGCGGATTTATCCACGCTCAAAATTGATCGCGATGGAAAGAAGCCATCATCAAACAAGAAATTATTGTTTATACTTTCATTGCTGATTCCTGCAATAGTAGTTTTCTTTAACTTCTATGAGTCTTCAGTAAAAGTCAAAACACTTATTGTAACTTCTTCTTCACTTTCAGGACAGGATGCAATCTTGACCGGTCAAGGATATGTAGTTGCACAAGTAAAAGCAGCCATTTCTTCGAAAGCAACTGGAAGACTCGAAGCTTTATATGTTATAGAAGGTGATAAAGTAAAAGCTGGTGATGTTATTGGAAGAATTGAAAGTAATGATGTGCAGGCATTTTTGTCTCAACAACAAGCTCAGGTTGATGTAATCAATGCTGCTTTGACAAATGCTCAAGCGGAGTATGATGAAGCAAATACTTCATTTATCAGACAGCAATCATTATTGTCGGGCGGTGCAGGAACTCAAGCTGAGTTTGACATGGCTCAAGCGCGATTGAAAAGAGCTCAAGCGCAAATCAGATCTGCTCAAGCACAATTGAAGGCACAAGAATCTGCAATTAAAGCAGCTCGCGTACAAGTTGAAAACACAGTTATTCGTGCTCCTTTTGATGGAACAGTTTTAACCAAAAATGCAAATGTTGGTGAAGTGATCACTGCACTCGGTGCGGCGGCAGGTGCTAGAGGTGCTGTTGTGACATTAGCTGATATGTCCTCACTTGAAGTTGAAGCGGATGTATCTGAATCTTCCCTTTCCAAAATTTCACAAAATCAACCTGTTGAAATTTCTGTGAGTGCCATCGCAGACAAACGTTATCCAGGTTTTGTTAGCAAAATCATTCCAACAGCGGACAGAGGGAAAGGCACTGTGAAGGTCAAAATACGATTCAATGAAATCGATGATAAAGTACTTCCCGAAATGGCAGCAAAAGTAAATTTCTTGAGAAATGATGCAGGAAATACCGTAAAAGAAGCACCAAAAATTCTGATACCCAAAAGTGCTGTTTTGAATGTGAATGGAAAGATGATAGTATTCATTGTTGGTCCTGGATCCAAAGCTCAAGAGCAAGTAATAAAGACAGGAAAAACCTTTGGTGATTATTATGAAGTGATATCCGGACTAGCACCTGGTGCAACATTAATCACTGCCGGAATGGAAGAATTATCGTCCGGAACATCAATTGCTATTGAGAAGGAATAAATCATGTCCGCAATCATTTCTATTTCACATTTAACGAAAACATATAAGCGTGACAAACAAGAAATCACAGTCTTGAATGATGTTTCCATCGATATCGAGCAAGGTGATTTTGTTGCGCTTATGGGTCCATCCGGATCAGGCAAAACCACATTACTGAATATTATCGCAGGTATTGATCGTCCAACACAAGGCGAGGTGATGATTGCGGGAACAAGTATCGGTATGCTTTCAGAAACTGAACTTGCAAAATGGAGATCAAGACATATAGGATTCATTTTTCAGTTTTATAATCTTATACCTGTTCTTACCGCATTTGAAAATGTAGAATTACCACTTATGCTTACACCGCTCAGCAAGTCGGAAAGAAGAAGACAGGTTGAATTGGCTTTAAGTGTTGTTGGCCTTGCAGAACGCATGGATCATTATCCAAGACAATTATCAGGTGGACAAGAGCAGAGAGTTGCGATTGCCCGTGCAATAGCATCAGATCCGGATATTTTCGTTGCCGATGAGCCAACTGGAGATTTAGATCGTGTGTCTGCAGAAGAAATTCTTACTTTACTTGAGCGATTGAATAAAGAATTCGGTAAAACAATTGTTATGGTAACACATGATCCGAGTGCCGCCAATCGTGCAAGAATAGTGCATCATTTGGAGAAGGGCGATCTTATTCCGCAAGGTCAATCATGAGCATGACTAAACTCATAGTGAAGAATGCATTTCGGCATACATTGCGTGTGCTTTTGACGATAGTTGGTATATCCGTTGCAGTTGTTGCATTCGGTATGCTTCGTACAGTAGTCACTGCATGGAATTCCGGAGTTGCCGCATCTTCACCGAATCGTTTGGTTGTACGCCAAGCGGTTTCATTTATCTTTCCACTTCCATATGCATATAAAGAAAAGATTGCAAGCATACCTGGAGTAAGCACTGTTTCTTGGCTGAATTGGTTTGGCGGAACATATATCGACAAAGATCAATTCTTTGCAAGACAAGGATGTGATCCTGAAACTTTACTGTCTTTATATCCTGAGTATAAGTTGACATCGTCAGAAATATCCGCATTCAAAACGGATCGAAGTGCTTGTATTGTTGGAATTGAGACAGCCAAGCGTTATGGTTTAAAGATTGGCGATATCATGAATATGGAGGGTGATATTTATCCAGGTTCATGGCAATTTACAGTCAGAGGTATTTACACTCCGCGTTCAAAATCAGATGATGCAACACAGATGTTCTTTCATTGGGAATATCTCAATGAGCGTATGAAACAAGATGATGCTTCTCGAGCTGATCAAGTGGGATATTATGTTGTAAAAATCAATGATCCATCACGCTCAGCGGAAATCTCACAAAAGATAGATCAATTATTCAAAAATTCTGCAGCTGAAACTAAGACTGAAACAGAGGGTCAATTCCAGCAGGGATTTGTTTCATCGTCAGGTGCTATCATAGGTGCAATCAATATCATGTCATATCTCATAATCGGTATCATATTGCTTGTATTATGTAATACGATGATTATGACATCACGAGAAAGAACGAGAGAATATGCAGTGCTCAAATCACTTGGATTTACAGGTGGACATTTATTTGCTTTCATTGCGGGTGAAGCATTAACGATTTCATTGCTCGGTGCCGGAATTGGCATTTCATTATTGATTCCAATTGTTCAAGGATTTGAGTCATTTCTTCCACGTGGTTGGTTTCCAGTATTCAACATTGAAACTTCTACATATATTTTGGCAGGATCATCAGCATTAATTGTTGGTGTCATTGCTGCAATCATTCCACTGTATCGAGCTCTCACAATGAAAATTGTTGACGGACTTCGTTTTACGGGTTGACCATGAACATTCCATTCTATTATATACTCAAGAACTTTATTGCAAGAAAACTTACTGCAGGAATTACCATTGGTGGAATTGCTTTGGTGGTTTTTGTATTTGCTGCAGTTCTCATGATGGCAGATGGAATTCGGAAAACATTAGCTACTACAGGTTCAGAAGATAATGTTGTCATTACAAGAAAGTCATCAACAGGTGAGATAACGAGCATCATTGATCGACCAACGGCTGATTTGATTTCTACTTTACAATTTGTGCAGAAAGATGAAAAGGGAAATGCACTCATGACATCTGATGCAGTAACAGTTATCAATGCCCCGAAAAAAGATGGGGGAATAAGTAATTTGGCTGTTCGTGGTATTTCTGAATCTGCAATGAATATTCGAAATAAAATTACGATTGTAAAAGGAAGGATGTTTACCTTTGGTTCAAGAGAATTAATTGTCGGAACTGCCCTTGTGAAAACATTTGATAATATTGATATCGGGGATAAAATTAAGTTTGGTGGAGATGATTGGACGATTGTTGGAGAGATGGAAGCAGAAAAATCCGGATTTGAATCTGAATTGTGGTGCGATGTTCGCCAATTACAATTGGCATTCAATAGAGATGCATTTTCAACATTGACATTTCGAAAAACATCTGATGCAGACATTGAAAACATGAAAATTTTATTTGCTGGCGACAAAAGATTGAATCAATATGAACCCGAGAATGAACGCAGATATTTCGAGAAACAATCGGAAGCAATGAGAATGTTCATTCAAATTCTTGGGATCACAATTACTGTTATTTTCAGTGTTGGTGCAATGATTGGGGCAATGATTACAATGTATGCTGCAGTTGCGAATCGTACCAATGAAATTGGCACATTGCGCGCATTGGGCTTTGGGAGAATTTCAATATTGACGGCATTTTTGATTGAATCAATTATGACCGCATTATTAGGTGGAATCATCGGAATTGGACTAGCATCATTGCTTCAATTCTTTTCGATTTCTACATTAAATTTCGGATCATTCACAGAATTGTCATTTAATTTTTCGATGTCAAGTTCAGTGGTCACTGGGTCATTAACATTTTCTTTTGTAATGGGAATAGTAGGTGGATTCCTACCAGCTTTGAAAGCATCTAGATTATCTATTTTATCAGCACTTCGTTAATGAATTACCTTTTTACACTAAGACCAAACAACACTTGATTATCTGCGAATGAAAATTCTTGAGATTTATTTGGATAATTAATTGGGTCAAACCAAGGGAAAATTCGTAATACAGCAGACTCTTTTCCATTGATATTCTTTGATTTTGCAATACAGTATTTCTTACTCAGTACAGGGTGACCTTTGTCTGCACCATAGGATAAATTCTCTAGGATGAGGGCAGGTTTTTGTATTAAGGGATGATCGATATTATCAGTTAAAATTTGAGACCCTTCAAAGATTTGAATTTCATAAGTACCCGTTTCAGATATGCTTGGAGTTGAGTTAGAAGATTGAACTAAAACTTCAGCTGATTTTTCTGAAAGAATTGTTACTGATATCCTTTTATTGGAATCTTCATTAGAAGCAAAATCTAATATAGTGCCCGGCTTTAATCGTTCAAGTGGAATCCGTACAAATAATTCATCTCTATCATCATCTGAAGTTTTTGTATTAAGTAATTTTTCACTTACTATACCACTATCAAGTTGAGAATAAGCTTTTTCTTTGAGGGCAGCCATATAGTCAATAGCTGGGGCAGGTTTATTTGAATCCCTAGTTGAGAAATATCCTACTGCAACAGCAACTAGTATCCAGAAAAACCAATTTTTGTAGAAGGGTTGAATATTTTTATTGGAGGCCATAACTCACCAAATTCCATAGAGTTGGAAGTCAAAATGAAACCATTATGGTAATCATGTGGTGATCATGACTAGAAAAAGCATGTGCAAAATAGGTAGAAAGGATGTGATTTTGCAAAAAAAGTTATGCAAGTCTTTGGCAATAAACGCAAGAAGCCCCGAGGTAAGAAACCTAGGGGCTTAATGTCGAAGAAGATAACCCGGCAACTACCTACTCTCCCACACACCTACGCATGCAGTACCATCGGCTCAACAGGGCTTAACTTCTCTGT
>JACCDW010531143.1_pt1 | contig 42040 bp, 33 predicted proteins | sample 7449781 | NCBI WGS metagenome assembly JACCDW01 (sample SAMN15323449, study PRJNA562643) | freshwater metagenome | isolation source: river surface water | place: USA:Blue River Watershed | collected 2017-08-18 | reverse complement strand
TGTTTTTCACAAGTCTCATATAACCACTTTGCAATTTCTAAATTGTCAAATCTTGCAGCTATAATGATGCAGAATTCAGGAAAAGAACAATGTTCTCCACACATTGAATGTAATAGTTTTAAAATTGGCAAGTCTCCTTTTTCAATAAGCATCAGGATGTTGTCAATCGGTTTTACAGGCTGTGTTGGCAAGTAATGGTCCTCGGTGTTTTTGCGTTTCACACCCATTTGATAATATTTATATTTTTGTGTTAAAAATTAAATTTTTAAATATGTGTTGACATACAAGATGAAAACAGTTTTGTACAAAAAAGATTCTAAAAACAAAACAAGAGAATGGAGCATAATTGTTACACAAGATGCAAAGATTATAGTCAATACAGGTATAAAAGATAGAAAGATGATTGAAAATGTAAAAGTTGTAAAAGCTGGTAAAAACATTGGTAAAAAGAACGAAACAACAAAATATCAACAGGCTATAAACGAGGCAAATGGAAAAATAAACAAGAAAAGAGATGAGGGTTATTCTGAAACCATCAAAGAAACAACTAGACCTTTGCCTATGCTAGCCCACGACTTTAAAAAACGTGGAAAAGACATTTCATTCCCGTGTTTTGTTCAACCTAAACTAGATGGTATAAGAACTGTTTATGACTACGAGACAAACAAGTTTTATTCAAGAAACAACAAGGATTATCTTCACTTTTCAGAAATTTTATCAGAATTAAAAAATGGAAACATAGATTACTATCTTGATGGTGAAATATACACACATGATTTACCATTTGAAGATTTTGTGGGCCTAAGTAAAAAGAAAACATTGAATAAACAAGATGAAAAGAATCTAGACTTATTAAAGTTTTACGTTTATGACGTTATAATTCCTCATGTTTCATATGAAGAAAGATACAATATACTGCAAAACTTTTTTGAAAAAAATAATTTTAAAAAAATTATTTTGCTCCAAACCAAGAAATGCAAAAACAAGGAAGAAGCTGATGAATTTCTAGAGTCTTATGTAGAAAAAGGGTATGAAGGGTTGATTCTTCGTAATTTAAAAGGGGAGTACAGCATCAACAACAGGTCTTCTGATTTACAAAAGTACAAATATTTCCAAGATGCAGAATATGAAATAATTGGCGCCAAAACAGGAGAAGGGAGAGAAGAAGGTGCAATCATATGGACATGTAAAACAAAAGACGGAAAACCATTCGATGTCAGACCAAAAGGGTCAATCGAAGAGAGAAGAGAAATATATAAAAAGCATAAAAAATATATAGGCAAGATGCTTACCGTAAAATTTTTTAGATTTACAAAAGAAGACATACCGCTTTTTCCAACCACGTTGCATAGTGGAATCGCTGCTGTAAGAAGTGAATAAACGAATGTGGTGAGCATAACTACACCAACTGACTTATTTCAATGCCAAAAATATCGCAAATATGTTTTGCTTCATCATATTTTCTATATTTTTCAATAAAAAATACCTTTGTTATACCAGCTGTTTTTATCAACTTTATGCATTCTGGGCATGGAGAAAGCGTGCTATAAAGAACAAGATGGTCATCATCTGGAACACCATACATTGACAATATAGCATTACATTCAGCATGTATAACAAGCTCTCTTGCCTTTTCTCGATTGTCCCAATCAACGCTACACTCATCCACCCCTCTAGGAAGACCGTTATATCCTGTTCCTACTATCCTATTCTTGGAGTTAACAATCACAGCACCTACTTGTTTATGTGTATCCGGGCTTCTTAATGCAATGTTTTTAGATACGCGCTTAAAATATTCTTGCCATGAAATCCTTGGCATACCTATCACTACATTTAGTGATTATTTTTTTAATTATCAGGTTCAAACCAGTCTAACATGTGTGTTTTCGAAGAATATCACAAAGAGGAAGGTCAAAAGAATCCGTTGTTTTGGGAATCATGGGAAAATGTTAAAGAATACTTGATGTAACACATCTTAAAGAAAAAAATTAATATTTCAGGTATCAAAGAAAAAAAATTATAATATATTACATGGTAAAAAAGTATTACGTTTTACAAGAACTTATAGAAAAACACATAGACAAACCATGGTATTGGGGAGAATATGGGTTAAGTATGAACCTTTCTGTAACACCAGAGTTTGTAGAAAAACACATTGACAAACCCTGGCATTGGGGAAATTATGGATTGAGTAGAAACCCTAGTATCACAATGGGTTTTATCCAAAAACACATTAGCAAAGACTGGCATTGGGGAGAGAATGGATTAAGCATTAATCCTTCTGTAACACCAGAGTTTGTAGAAAAACACATTGACAAACCATGGCATTGGGGAGAGTGCGGATTGAGTAGTAACCCTTGTATAACAATGGACTTTATCCAAAAACACATTAGCAAAGACTGGTATTGGGGGGCGAATGGGTTAAGCAGTAATCCTTCTGTAACCCTAGAATTTGTAGAAAAACACATTGACAAACCATGGTATTGGAAAGAGAATGGATTGAGTAGTAACCCTAGTATAACAATGGATTTTATCCAAAAACACATTAGCAAAGACTGGAATTGGGGAGATGGGGGTGTAAGTAGTAACCCTAGTATCACAACGGACTTTATCCAAAAACACATGGACAAGGATTGGGATTGGGGATACTGGGGTTTAAGTATGAACCCTTCTGTAACAATGGACTTTATCCAAAAACACATTAGCAAAGACTGGTATTGGGGGGAGGATGGATTAAGCAGCAATCCTTCTGTAACCCCAGAGTTTGTAGAAAAACACATTGACAAACCATGGTATTGGGAAAAAGATGGATTGAGTAGTAACCCTAGTATCACTATGGATTTTGTCCAAAAACACATGGACAAGCTTTGGTGTTGGGGATTCTACGGTTTAAGTATGAACCCTTCTGTAACAATGGACTTTATCCAAAAACACATGGACAAACCGTGGGTTTGGGGAGACGGGGGTTTAAGTATGAACCCTTCTGTAACAACGGACTTTATCCAAAAACACATGGACAAACCGTGGGTTTGGGGGTTCTTCGGTTTAAGCACGAACCCTATGCAAATAATCATCCAGAAATACCCAAAGGAATTATTCTATGAACTTGAAAGTTTATGGTTGCAACCACCTAATGAAAACAATAAATTTTACAAAAAAGGTGGTCCATTATTTTTGGAATCATGGGAAAATGTTAAAGAATACTTGATGTAACACATTATTAATATGTATTTCATAATATGTCTTGTAAGAATTCGTAGAAAAATACAATAACAAATGCATTATCAAAAAAATAATTATACATCAACCAATGGACTGGGACAGAGTCACGATTATCAGGAATCCAAATGCAAAAGCAACAAAGACAGAGCATGAAAGGCCTGTAAAAAAACAAAGAATTGTTTCAAACAAAGAGATAAAGATAGAAAACTTGACAAACGAAGGAGATTTTTCATTAAATCTAGTCCCTCTCAATATTTCAAAGTATATCATACAAAGACGACAAGAACTAGGTCTTACCCAAAAAGAATTGGCTAATAAAATCAATCAAAATATAAAAGTGGTGCAAGATTTTGAAAGTGGTAAAGCCAAGATGGATGGTACCATTATAGCTAAATTAAACAGGGTTTTAGATGCAAATCTTAGAAAAATCTAATTTGAATTAAAAACCATGTAAATATTATTCATGGTTTTTTATTTGTAGGCACAAGACATGGCTGACACGACCATTACACAACTAAGAAATTACAGAATAAAGTTTGAAAGTCCATATTTTAATGATAAAAGAGATGGTGTAGCCATATTCGATTTAGTAGGTACGTTTTTAGCAGCATATGCGATAGAAATGATACTTTATAAAGTATTTGATGTTAAAGTAAATAGGAAAATTTACTACACTATGTTAATACCTCTTGGAATTATTGTTCACAAATTACTACACATAGATACTTTTTTAAATAACCAACTTTTTTCACCATATTTTAACATTTACAAGGCGATAATTATCGTCAATCTAGCATTGTTAGCATTTTATCTTTTCAAGAATTCGTAAAAATTTTCATTTTTTTATTTAAATGATTTAATGGCGATACATTGATAGGACCAAATTATATATTTAAAATAGGACAAGGTAAAGACGTTGGATACATAGCGACTGTGCATGACACTCTAGAAAAAGCTATTAGAACAAGGTGGGACAACAATTTTTAACAAAGTAAATTTCCATACAAGATACAGAGTAGGAGATGAAAAGATAGTGGTGTATTACAAGACGTATAGAAATGTTAATAAATTAATGTTGTTATGTAAAAAGTATCCAGAAAGATACAATTGTAACCATTCTTATTGCAAAATCAGAGGGATCAGGGTGCCTTCCTCACATTTGTAAAAATTGTAAACTAGTAGATAAAAATGATAGAGTAGTCATCGATAAAATTTCTGGTTATTCTATCCATAACTTACCATTTTCAACTCTATTCTAAAATTTTCCCATGACTCACAAAATAATGGCCCGCCATTCTTGTAAAACTTGTTGTTTTCATTAGGTGGTTGCAACCATAAACTTTCAAGTTCATAGAATAATTCCTTTGGGTATTTCTGGATGATTATTTGCATAGGGTTACTGCTTAACCCCCATCTCCCCCAATGCCAAGGTTTACCCATGTGCTTTTCTATAAACTCTGGAGTTACACTGGGATTACTACTTAATCCTTGGAAGCCCCAAGCCCAAGGTTTATCCACGTGTTTTTGGACAAAGTCCATTGTGATACTAGGATTATTGCTTAATCCATACTCTCCCCAACGCCAGGATTTGTCAATATATTTTTGGACAAAGTCCATTGTTATACAAGGGTTCATACTTAACCCGCTAATTCCCCAATCCCAGTCTTTGCTCATGTGTTTTTCGACAAAGTCCATTGTTACACCCGGGTTACTACTCAATCCAAAATATCCCCACCACCAATCCTTATCCGTGTGTTTTTCGATAAAGTCCAATGTTACACTCGGGTTACTACTTAATCCCCATACTCCCCACCACCAATCCTTATCCATGTGTTTTTCTACAAATTCTGGTGTTAAACCTGGGTTATTGCTTAACCCCCGAAACCCCCATTCCCAAGGTTTATCCAGGTGTTTTTCTACAAAGTCCATTGTTACAGAAGGATTTGTGCTTAATCCATAATGTCCCCACTCCCAAGGTTTATCCAGGTGTTTTTCTACAAAGTCCATTGTTACAGCAGGGTTTCTACTTAATCCATGTTTTCCCCAATTCCATGGTTTGTCCAAGTGTTTTTGGACAAATTCAGATGTTACACTCGGGTTACTACTTAATCCAGTCTTGCCCCAATTCCATGGTTTATCCATGTGTTTTTGGACAAATTCAGGTGTTACAACAGGGTTTCTACTCAATCCATATTGACCCCAATGCCATGGTTTATCTATATGCTTTTCTACAAATTCTGGAATTATAGAAGGATTACTACTTAATCCCCTGTCTCCCCAATGCCATGGTTTGTCTATGTGTTTTTCTACGAATTCTTGTAAAACGTAATACTTTTTTAACATGTAATACATTACAATTTTTTCTTTGACTTAAATTACATCAAACTTTATTAGAGAAAAAAACGAATAGATACTTGATGGGTAACCCTCTAATTGACTTGATTATAAATGGTTGTGGGGATTGTGAGGGTTGTCCTGGGGACAAGACTCTACATTTGCTAAAAACAGCTGTTTCAACAATGTCTTTGGAATTATGTGATATAAGCACTGGTCTAAACAATGCGAGAAGCCTGGATGAAACAAAACTTTCAAAGTCTCAATTAAAAACCTTGCATCATGCACTCCAGTTACTTTTATTACAAGACACGTCTAGAATCGAAGAATTTTACCCGGTGTTTAACAAGCTTGACAAGATGATTCTTTCTTAAAAAAATGTTTTTAGTACACACCAATGCTTTTTAGTAGTGACGAAACAAAAGTTTACAAAGAGCAAGATTTTGAAGTAATAAAAACATCAATCAAGTCTCTTGTTAAAAAATACGTTATAAAAAATTACAGTAGAAATCGTCCGCCAGATATGGTTCGTGTGGCGTTTTTAGAAAATTTTTATACCTTGAACCATGTTTTTCTGATACCACAGATGATTTCGGCATGGAAAAAGGATGACACATTATACATTTATGATGGTATACACAGACTTGTAGCTGCTATGAATCTTTTAAAAACAAAAAACATGCATGTTATCATAAAGATTTTTACAAAAAATGACGAGTCAAAAGTTATACAAGACTTCAAAGAAATCAACAGTGCTGTATGTGTTCCATGGTTATACATGGAAGAAGATAATAAAATCAAAAAGATTGTGTGTGAATCTGTTGTTGATAAATTATCAACGAGATTTAAACACAATGTTTCGCATAGTAGAAATTGTCAAAAGCAAAATTTTAACAGAGATAACACGATTGAACTAATAAGTTCTTTGAATATCGACTTTAATAAAGACCGATTGGATAATATCATCTTTAATCAGCTATTAAATTTGAATTTGCTAGCTAAAGAATACATAAAAGAAAATAACATAACTGCTCATAAAAAATGTGATTATTATGGTTTCTGGTTAGGTTATTTACCTCGTGAAGAAATCATAAATAGAATTGAAAAGAGTGTTCTAGTAGTGTAATCACTTTATCATAGCTGCTCTTACCAATGTCTTTATGTAATTTTTCTTTTTTTCACCACTTTTATATATATATCTTACTTGCTTAAGTAGAGTTCCAACGTCTGTGACGATTGAGACTTGTTTTTTTAAAAATTTGGAATTCAACAAGTTTTCACCGAGGTTTTTGGTAAATGTTTCAAAAGATTTTGCCATGTTTATGGGGAAGGCAGTGGTAATGTATATACAATAAAAACATAAAAAAAATTTAGCCAATTGTTCATCTCTTTCTGTCTATGACCATGGCGTTTCCATGACTAACAGTTGATTTTTCCTTGTTGTATGCCTTTTCGCTCTTGTCCCAAAGGTCTTGTGAAAACATTTTGAAATCGTCGTGAGGCTCTGCTTTATAAAAGTATATGTTGTCTTCCAAGTTTGTCGAGTTGGATTGATTGTCAATCACCATAACGCAGTTGTCTCTTGTGCACTTTTCTACGAAATATTTAAACTGGTTTAGGTTATCAAAAAACCCAGCATAATTTTCATATATTTGTTGAAGTACTCGCTTATTGTTGGTTCTATGAATGATGATGTAATCAACATTACCACGTAAACCTGGTGAAATGGCCATGGGGTCTTGTGTACTCAATATATAAAGAATTTTGAAGTGTCTTCCTTCAAAGAACATGCGCTTTATCATCTTGTCTTTTTTCCACGTAGATGCATCTGATATACAATCATCCATTACTATAAAAAATCTATAGTCTTTCCATCTTTCTTTTTGTGCCTTTTCTTGCCTTTCGTATATTGTCTGTAGAATTTTAGAGGTATATTCCTTGTAAATAAGGATAGGAGGTATGAATTTTCGGAAAAACGGAGGGTCTGCAACATGGTCCGTGTTGGATATGACAACCCCTGTTGGTAAATCTTTGCGTTTATGGTATAGAATGTCCTTTATAAGAAATGATTTTCCTGTCTTTCGTTTTCCTATCAAGACGACTGTGCTACCGTCTGCTACACTTTTCATATCGAATTTTCTAATAACTACACTTTCCATCTAATTTTTAAAATTCAAAAAAAAATAAACTTTGTGTCGAACAAGAAAATTTAATTTTTCAAGCAGATAACTAGATATAATCACAATGGGTGTTTTTGAAAAACTTGCAGTAGGATTGAAAATTTCTTACTTTGGAAATGAAGAATTTATGTGGTTAGAAAATGAAGAAATTCTTGAAGAACACTCCAATATCATGCTTAGTAATAATCCAAAAGATGATTTTTTGACTGTGTATGACGTTGTAAAGGAAAAATACATCAAGTCTTTCAAAAACATAAAGACGGTAGAGTTTAGAAACTCTTTATTGTTTGTAAATGGTTCAGAATATTTTGCCATGGTGAGTCATCGGTCTTCGCCTACTGAAATTCAAGCAATTTCTTCTCGTATGGAAAATTATTCTAGATTCTTTTGCATTGAAATTCTTGGAAAAGCATGGGTGTTTTATGAGGTAAAAAAAGATTGTAAACCAAAAAAAACTATAAGACTGTTTAATAACGTATCTTCGCCATACTTTCTTGTTTCTTGGACTTTTAAAATTTTAAAAATCATTTCAGAGGCAAAACCTGTCGTTAAAAATAAAAAAGAAGAAGTAATATATGATATGATGAATCCAAATCATTACATTTCATTGACTCAGACATTTACGCTGGAAACAGAGTTGAAAGCAACCATGTTAAGCTTCTCTTCAATGTATGCTATTGATAATACTACCATAAAAAACTTTATTCTGTCTTTTTGCATTGAAAAATTCAACAAAACAGTCTATGAAAAAAATAAATTCCATGTAGGTACAGAAAGCCTTTACATAAAAGAATCATCTAAAAAGATTTACATCTTTACAGAAGACTCTCAAAAAGACTTGTTTAACCTTTTGAAACAAAAAAATAAAAATGATAAACAAGCCGTGTATTATATAAACATAAATTCCCAATCCATGTGGGTATTTGGTATACTCAACAAAGACATGTTCTTGAAGCAAAGCGAAATGATACAATGTTCTGCTATATATACAAAAGAATGTATGGGATTGGATTTAATCTGTAACATGATACAATACATTTTGTTGCATGCTAGTGTAAACTTGAAATAAAAAATGAAAAAAAATATAAAAAACCAAAAAAGCCATGTAAATATATATACATGGCTTTTTTTATATTTAATTTAGACTAGAAATGATGTTTAATAACTCTTTTATGAAAAAGTCAATATTTAGCCTCCTCTTATCTAAGGACTTTATGTGCCTATGAGCCTTTTCTATATTTTTAAAATCTTTTATCAAGTTATTTACCTGTATATTAAAATTATAGTAATCGTCATGTTTACACGTTATATATAAAGGATAGTTTTTACCTAGTAATTCTACAACGGCCGGCAAATCATTGATGATAATTGGTGTATTTCTAACTATACATTCTAAAAGAGTGTTTATAGCAGATGCATCTATTAAATTTATTATAACTATATTTTCTGTCAATACCATGTCATAATCACTATTTGATAAGTTTGTTACTATATCAACGCTCTGAAGAGTTTTTGTAATATCATCAAAGTAAAATTTGTTCCAATTGTTTTTGATGTCTGAAGAAATACACCTTGATACAATGGGTATGCAAATACACCTAGATACATTGGGTATGCAAATACACCTAGAAATATTAGGACATGTAGAAATATTTTTACATTTGTCCGATGATTGTTCTTCTTGGTATTTTAGTAAACACATCAAATCTGTTTTAAAATCTTTTGACGGGTGGTAATTGTTCATGTGAACTCCCTTTATAAAAGTTTTTCGTATTTCAAATGATTGTGAAGCACACAGTGATTTTATATGTATTCTTTCACGTAAAGGGAGTTGATAAAAAGAATAAGTATTACGTAGCCAACCACCTATAAAAAGTAGTTTCTTGTTATCATTAGTAATAAATTTTTTCAGATTGAAAAGAGGAACTTGAGTTTCTGTAGGATGATAGACAACCCATACTTTAACATTTACTCTCATCTTAAATAGTTGTGCTTGTAAAAGAAGCTGTAAATATCTAGACAAGACGATTAATCCTTTGCATGTTTTCAAACTTTCTATAAAATCTTGATTTTTTAAAAGTTCAACACAATTGTAATCGCTAAATTCTTGGTCAAAAGTATGATGTATAAATCCTATCCAGTTATTTGTATATGGTATCAAGTTTAAAAACTTGTTTATCTTTTTATTCCAATGAAAGGTTCTATCAACATACATGTCTAAATACAAATCTGAATCCTTGCTATTAAAAGGTAACAACTGCTCATAGACAAACTGCCATCCGGCCCTGTGAGCACCAGAATAATCTACCTGGTCAATAAAAGTCATATTAAACACTCCGGATGTTAAATTTTGCTTATTCCTAAGACATGCATAATGATGGTCATTTATAATCCATTCCCATTCTTTTTTATAATCGTAACCTTTTTTAAACATCTTTTCCATCAAACCATAGTTGTATACACTGTTTGTAGAGCCCGTTAAAATATAACTTGTTATTTTTACAGTATCTTCTTTTTGTTCAGGTGACAATGCTAATGTTTCAGTAATAGGATATTCTTTTATAAAGTCTTTTACCTTTTGTAGACACTCTGTTATCTTTTTAGATTTTTGATTCACAAGACTTGAGCTTTTATATTCTATCTTGTTGCACAAATCATGATTAAATTGTATGTTGTCAAATCTTGTAACCATGGTCTCATGTATTTTTTCAAATCCTATATGTTTATTAGACAAAGCATTTTTTATACCATTGATGATTTCGTCTTCGTTTATATTCACAGGAAAATCTTTTTCGTTGGCTGGTAACCTGTAATAATGTGGATAATTTAGGTCTTTAAGCAAGTTTGAGATTTTTTGACTGATAAAAATGGGAAACATTTGCACATTTTTAATAAAGGAAAACATACATGCATGATACTTCATTGGTATAGTTAATCTGAAATATTTAAAAAGTGAAAGTGTCTGCAAGACATTGAGTTTTTTGTTTATATTTAGTATATTACTAGAATGAATACCATCACACAATTCATCATGAATTGGGATGTCTTTTTTATAATCAAAAGGTAATAACACGATGTAATATTTTCTAGATAATCTTTTTATTATATTTCTAAATATTATTATCATCTTATCATATTCTATTTTGTTGTCTGTGTTTTTAAAATGACCATTTACAGAAACACATATTATATCATATTTTAAGTTTACCTCTTTTAATAATGTAGAATATTCACACTCTACATCTTTTACACCTTTTAGGAAAACTGAAAAATCTGGGAGATACAACAGTTTATTTTCATGAATTTGTGTAGAAAGAAGGTCATAATCTGTTTTAGACCTGGTTATGATGTAATTAAAAATCTCAAGCTTTTTTGTATAAACTATGTTTTTGTACGGAATCCCACAAGACAACCCTATTATTACATTTTCTGACCCAGAAAGAGCCTTTGATATTTTATCAATGAAATAATCATTTAAAACATCTCCTCCACCAACAACGACTACGTCTTGTTTTTCTAGTTTAATTTTGTGAAAGTCGTCACAGTTTACAAAAGTTGTATTGTATTCTTTAAAGTACTGCTTTAAAAAATGTTCTATAGTCATGGTATACTGGTCATCTCCAATATTTTCTCTATTGTAATAACCTACTACAAAAACATTCGTCATTATTAATAAAACTGTTTAAAAAAATATTTTTTTAAAAATTTAATTTTTTTCACAGAACAATGAAAATTATATCAAATGATTGATTCTATCGTCTTTTCTTCTTTGGTAGCACTAGAATTCATCATTTTTACTGTAGCATTTGGTAGCATTTTTGTAAACATTTTCAAGAATCCTGACAAGGATACTAGTAAAATCTTGTGTGTTGTGATGGTTTTTTCGTTGATTTTCTTGAAAACAATTTACTTGCCTAGCTTGTTGATTTTGTTTTTTGAAAAAAACAATTTGCTTTACATCTTGAACAAGATTTCTCTCTATGTTCTTTCTGCATGGTGGTACTTGAATCTTGTTTTCCCAAACATTGTTGCATTGGTAGTATCCCTGAAAACAGGTCTAGGAAATATAAGATGTGACCATTCTTTGTATAAAAACAAAGAGTACAACTTTATAGTCATTCTACCTGTTTACAATGAAGAAATTGATAATCTCACAAAAGGTGTCCAATCTCTTTTGGACATGTCTTATAATAAAAACAAAATTATTATTCATGTCTCTTTTGATGAAGAATCAGAAACTGAACTGTATAAAAAATTTATGATGTGGTTATGTGATGAAAAAGATTTTGTTCAAAAGAATCATCATTTCTTCATCGTGAAAAAAGATGTACAGATTTGGGTTCACCGCTGGGAACATTCTGGAAAGCGTGGTACACAAGGTAAGACGTTCAATTTTATCCAACAAGACAACTTGTTTGACCCAAATAATACGATTGTTATGTTAACAGACAGCGACAATTACGTCGAAGACAATTCTTTCAATAATCTTAGTTACTATTACAACAAGTATCCTGATAAAAAAGCATTTAGTGGGTACATGTCTTGTGTTTCCAAAAAGGGAAACATGGTGTCAAAACTTCAAGATAGTGAATATTGTACATATGAATTGAACAGGTTCTTTGAGCTTTTGCTTGGTACAGTTAATTGTTTACCTGGAGCATACACCACGATAAAGTATGGGTCTTTGTGTGAACTTGCAAAAGATTACTGGAGTGCTACCAGCGTTCCAAAGAGTCTAACAAATTATCACAGGCACAATCTCGGAGAAGACAGATATTTGACGCACCTGGCTCATAAAAATCTTCCCAAGAACAGCATAGGATTATGTCCTGTAGCTAGATGCAAAACAGACCCTCCTCATAGTACATTTTCATTTATAAAACAAAGACGAAGATGGTTATTGGGTGCTTTAGCAAACGAAATGTACATGATTACAGATGTACAACTATGGAAAAAGTATCCTTTACTCTTGGTATTCAAAGTATTTCAAAATGCTCTGAGATTCACCATCACTAGTCAAATAACAATACTTTATACATCAATTAAAACCATGCTCAGAGAAGACCTTGTGTTTTACCTTGGGTTTGTCTTGTCACCATTAGTATTTGTATGGTTATTATCGTTTATCGTAAGTATAAGAATAAAAAGAATAAAGGTTTTCTTACTGTGGCCGTTGATGATGGTGTATTACATAATTACACATCTTTTCATAGATGTCTACACGGTTCTAACCTGGAACGAAAAAAGCTGGGGAACCAGATAAAAAATTAAAAAAAATAAAAAAATCAAAAAAAGTCATGTAAATATAAACATGACTTTTTTGATTTTTTTTATGTTATATATGATTTTTTTGTAACCACATCACGACTTCAAGATGTCCATACGAAGCAGACCAATACGCAGCATTTGGGGTACAGCCTTCTGTGCGGTTGAAATGTAACCATTTTACAACTTCAAGATGACCATTGATAACAGCCCAATTCATGGCACAAGTGGTACATCCTTCTGTCCGATTGAAATGTAACCATTTTACAACTTCAAGATGACCATATCGAGCAGCCAAATCCATAACATTTGTGGTCCATCTTTCAGTGCGGTTTTGGTGTAACCACTTTAAAACTTCAAGACGACCTTTTTTTGCAGCCCGATTCATAGCATCCATGGTGCACCCTTCAGCGCGGTTGAAATGTAACCATTTCACAACTTCAAGATGGCCATTTTCTGAAGCCCAGTCCATAGCGTTTGTGGTACACCCTTCAGTGCGGTTGAAATGTAACCATTTCACAACTTCAAGATGGCCTTCTGCAGCAGCATGGTCCATGGCTTCTGTGTTACATCCATCAGTACGATTTATATGTAACCATTTTATAATCTCGAGATGACCATTTTCAGCAGCAAAACCTATAGCCCATTCTGTAAATCCTTCTGTGCGGACTGTGTGTATCCACTTTACAATCTCGAGATGACCATATGAAGCAGCTAAATCCATGTCTGATTCATCAAAAGAACATGGCCTGTTTTTATGAAACCATCTCAAAACATCCAGATTTCCTTCTTTCATGTATTTTATAACAGTGTGTTTTTTCTCATCAAAAGCTTTAGATGCTAATTCATGGTTTAATTCTACAAGTTTTTCAAAAGGTAGATGACTATAAATTTCATGTATCAATTCTTTAGGCAACACAACCATTTATAAAGGTCAAAAATATATAAAAAATTAAATTTTTAAAAAGTCATGTTTATATTTACATGACTTTTTATAGTTACTTACATGACTTTTTTATGATATGGACTATATAAGTTGTATACTTTTGGACGATTGATATATAACCATTTTACAATTTCGACATGTCTTTTTTCTAGAAGCCCATTCCATGGTATTTGTTGTACATCCCTCAGTTCGATTGTTGTGTAACCACTTTATAACTTCGAGATGCCCATTAAAAGTAGTTTAAACTTTGTTCAGTATTTCTACATCCTCTATGCTGTCTTTATATATCTTTCTTCTCTTGTAATATTGTCCATTAAAAAGAGAAAAATGGTCATGGATGTCTACTATAACAGGTGTTACATCATGTATTTTTCGATAAATTCTACCAATAGCCTGTGTTATATTCGACCTAGGTGTGGCAAATATCAACGTGTTTAATTTTGGAATGTTTACACCTTCGCTTACATATTGGTATGTTGCTAAAATTATCTGTTTTTCTTTGGTTTTTTCGAGTTCTTCCTTTTTCATACCCCCTATAAACAAACCAGATGATTTAGGAAAAGACATGTGGATTTTTTTAAGCTGGTGTATACGGTCACTCACAACTAATATGTTACGTCCTGGACTATCCCTTAGGACCTTGCAAATTTCTACTATTTTTTTAGTACGTTCATCATCATTCGCGATATTTGTAAGCATTGTTGCCACACTTGGTGTACCGTCTCGCAGCTTTACTTCTTTTGTCGAAACTCCTGTATGTTGATATACCCATATTTCACTTTTTTGTTTTGAAGATGTAGAATCCCTTGTGTTGTCATATAGGATTTCTCCAATGTACATGTGTATAAGTTTATGAAGCCCGTCTTTACGCTCAAGGGTTGCTGTAAGACCATATATTAATTTTGGTCTTATCTTGAACATTATACGTGAAAAAACCTGGCTAGATATGTTGTGTATTTCATCTATAAAACATACCCCAAAAGATTTAAAATTATCACCAGTCAGGGCCTTCTTTATGGTAACAGTTTGTAAAGTTGCAAGGACTATATCCTTGTCTTGTATATCAAATACGTCTCCCTGAACAAGCCCTACTTTTGCATCAGGTATCCATTTTTCAATTTGCTCTTTCCATTGCTTCAACAATTCTATTTTATTGATGACTATTACAGTCTTCAATTTTAAATCTGCTATAAGACGCAGCGAGATGATAGTTTTCCCAGATGCTGTAGTTAGGCTCAGTATCCCTCCTCCAAAATCTTTTTTAGATTCTTCAATACATGCTTTATATGGTTCTATCTGAGTTTCACGCAAAACAATGGGGCTTTGCAGAGGTTTTATCGTAGTATGTGCAAATTTGCACAATTTAGGTTTTCCTAAATGTTCCAATGCAAAATAAACAGGAAGTAAGATGTGGTCTTTAAGTTCCATATAGCATTTTACACTGTTTTGTTGAAAATTCCCAAATGTAGAAGCTGGAATAAGCGTTGTTTTATTCTTCAAGTCTTCTAGGTTATCAATATCTTTTTTATTTACTATAGCTCCAAAATGATTGATGATGTACATGCTACTTGATTTCTAACCCATTTACTTTTTAAGTTGGTATAAATTTTGTATTTTTTTTAAAAGCCACGTTACTTTCTAAATATTAACCATAATAAAGCAAAAATAATTAAAATATTCACAAAATTAGATCTTTTACGCTCTTGGGTATACATACAGTGAGGACATGTAATAACATGTGATTGGTATTCCGAACACATGGAAGGTTTTGTTGTACCAACCACGGTTTCTACAGGCTCTGGCGCGACAGGGACCACTGGACCCAATGGGTTTGTATAGTAAGGATTATCGAAAAAAGCGTTGGATAATTCAGCGTAATCCATTTATAAATTTAAATTATAAAAAAAAACAAAAAAATAAAAATGTAAATATGATATACGTTTTTATTTTTTATATGTTTACTTAGTTGTCGGGGTTCTTCTTTTTCCTACCACGCTTTTTTGGTGGAGGTGGAGGAGCCTCGCTGCTTTCACTAGACATTACACTTTCCTTGTCAAGTTCCCTTAGGATATCGTCAGTGTTTTCAGCAGGTCCTCGCATAGGACTTGGTCTAGTTCTTTGATAATATTCACTGCTGTGTTGCATAGCCATTTTTCTATTCGTATGATAATTCAGGCCTGACATACTCAGCATAAAAACAAGCTGGATTTCAGGTCTAGTCATTGCTGCACCACCCCAAATTTCATAAATGTCTGCTAAAACCTTGTCGTAATTACTACTTGTAATGTCCATAGTTACAGCGTTACTCCAACCTTTCATTGTTTCCATATTTAATCCAGATGTCATTCCCCATTCAGCACCTTGTGCAAAAAAACTTAGACCTGTTCTATACAACTCTACACCTCTCATAATTTCTTCATCTTTTTGACATCTCATGACTTCTGATTTAATTTCTTCCAGAGAATAAGAATAATCAAGACGTCTTACTTGAAGTTTTGGATTCTGCGCAAGCCTGTTCAATTTAGAAAGGTATTCCGCCTTTTCCCTTTCAATATCTGCATAAGACCTGCCATCATTAAATCCGACATCTCCCATGCCTGTACTGTAGTTTTGTTCTTCTGAACCGTCATCTTCTACTGAATTGTCATTTTCTTCATCTTCGATGCTTAAATCATTTATTTCTCTAGCGTCGTCATTAAAAACATGCATATTATAGTCTGGTTCCTTGCGAGACTCTGCCCTAGCAGCAGATAGTTTAATATCCCCTCCACTTTCCATATTTTGGTTTACTCTTAAAATATTATCATCTCCGTTTCTTGTCACGTTTATACTCATTTAATAATTAGCCAACTTTTTTTTAAACAAAATAAAACGAATTTATTTTATACTATCAACCCCCCATCTATCGATTTCATACTTCATCTTTCCTTTGATGTTATCATGGCGTATAGAATTTTCAAAATTTATGTCTAATATGTTGTCGCTGCTACCCACAACTTCATTTTCGTTTGCAAACATGGAATCCGAGGGCAACTTTATACCATCAATAATAGAGTCTTGGTGACTGCTCGTGTTACTATTCGATAATATTTCTTCATAAGTAGATGATACCCATTTAAAATATTCAACAATGTCTTGATGTTGGAGTTCTTCTACTGCCAAGAATCTCTTTATGTTGTTTCCCAGTTTTACATACCTCAATGATGTCAACTTGTTAATCTCTGATAATTTTTCAAGGTTTAAAAATTGTTGAACAGAATTAATAACGGCTGAAAGATACAAAACAACAGAAGAAACAATAGCGATGGTCACATTTATGTTTTCGTCCTTATTCAACTGAGAAAATGTAGTAGTAAGTGTTGCCACACTACTAGTAATAACTATGTTTGTTATGTTAAGTATCGTATTGCTTCTTGAAAGATGGTCTGATTTATCAGAATGAGTTTTTGAAAATTCAAAGCACTTTGTTTGAATATCAAGTAAATAAGAATAAATTTTAGATGTAGATGCCATCGTTGTTAAGAACATTGTATTTTTTTTTAAGTAATATACATCTTTTCTTGAAAAATTTAATTTTTTTTTAAAAAACACAAAGGTTTAATCATGGAAACTGAACAACAAATTATGGAAATGCTTAACAAGAACGAAGCTAAGAAACAGGCTGTAGAAGCTGAAAATTTGGCTCTTCAAGAAAAACTTGTACAAATTCGTGTTGAAAATGAAAAATATCGTCAGGAAGAAGCTTTTGTTACTGAGCGCATTTCAAATATTATGCTGAACAATACTGGAAGTATTGACACTGAAAATATTTCTCAAAAAATCAACAACTTTATCATTGCTGCTGACACGCAGGTTGGTAAAACTCAAAAATTAATTGATGCTTGCAAGCTTGTATTAAATGAAAATCACCTGATTTTTATTTCATGCGACAATAGGATTGATCAAATGAACCAGTTAATTAATCGTTACAAGAAACAAAACGTTACTGTTCATAGATTGTCTAAACGAAACATGCCAGAAAAGGTCGAATTAGCTGCTAATTCTTTAGCTGATAATCGAGCAGTAATCTTTGTTATTCTTAATAATGCAGCTCAGATCCGCAATGCGGAATGGTTTATCGGTCTTTTAAAGTTGAAAACACGTATAAGAAAATACACTGTTTTTCATGACGAAGGAGATATGGTAAACAAAGCTGATTCGAGAGACGATATTGCTAACCCTTCTATCGCTGAAAGTCACCGCTTGTGGATTTCTCACATGGAACATATTCAAAGGCTCAACCGCATTGATGTCATCAATAGATTCTGGGTATCTGCAACACCTGATAACTGTAGCGAATTGATCAATATCTATGCAAATAACATCATACTTTTGCCTAAACCCACTACTTATCGTACAATTTCTAACCATGTAGCCTGGGATTATAATGATGAAACTTTTGCCAACAATATGTTGAAATCTGAAATCGAACGTGTAAGAAGAAATAATATTGGAGAAGTGATTTTATATTGTGTAGACAACCATACACAACAACAAATTGACATGGCAAAATACTTTGCATATAGATATGATTGTATTGGGTGTTCTTACAATTCAAAAGGAATCACATTCTACAAAAAGGTCGGTGATATAGTAAAAGGATTTGTATACAAGCAAAAAGACATATCTTTATTCTTGAAGTACATAAAAAATAAGAACAAACCTGTTGTCATTGTAGGATATGACTTGATAAATCGTGGGATTTCTTTTGTTGGATCTGAAAAAGATTCTCCTCTTGCAGCAACAGTCATGTTTTACAAAGGAACTAATCAGACACCTCTTGTGACTCTGGATCAAAGATTTGGAAGATTATCGGGTACTGCTCGTAGTGAAATTACAGAAAGAGTAATATATTGTTCTCAAAGAGACTGGGATGAATATGTGAATTATAAATCTGTTAAAAAACAGGTCTTTGATAGTCTGGAAAGTTATGGAAACATGACAATGAATGAAATAGCATCAACTTTCCAGTCTAATCCTACAAGAAGAAATGTAGACCGTAAAACTATGCCAAGTGTTAATCAGGCTTATAGAACTGCTCGCATAAGCAATACAAGTAGTCAAGGTTCTAGTTCAGAATCAAGTTCTACTAGGGTAGAGGAGAACGATGTTATGAAAAAATTAATAAAAACATGGATTTATGAGAAAAGTATAATATCAAAGGTATTAAAGTATTTTTACGACCATAATGGTGTAAACATTTGCGATTTGGAAAAATTTTTAAATGAGAATGGGTCAAAAAATCCACTACAGTTTATAAAACACTTGACTACTAAAGGCAAAGAGTATAGACACGTGTTTGAAAAGAAGAATGAAAATTATATTCTTAGAGCAGAAGCTCGTGAATATTATAAAACTTTAGTAAAAAAATAATAAAAATAAAAACATATAAAATATATAAAATAAATGATACATACATGAATAATGATGTATTATTTATTTTAATTTATTAAGATTGTTTGATACATCTAAGAAGTTCTTGTATTATTTTCTTAACGACATTTACGCTCATGCTATTTCCTATTTGTTTTTTAAAAGCTGTATCGCTTATAACCTTTTTAAAACCTTTTCTGAATCCTTGTAATGTTAACAATTCTTTAGATGTTAAATACCTCTTGTATTTTGTAAGGTAAAAATATTTGTGACATGTTATTGTAGGAACTTTATCTTTCATATAATTTCCAAATCCAGAGCATGCAACGATGACATCTTTATCGTGTAAATCAAATTTATCCATTATTTTTAAACATGTAGGAAAAGGTTTAATATCATATATTTTTTCATCAAGTAAGTAATTTTTTATATTTTTCATAGGAATTTTTTTTGGCTTATCAAATCTTTTTATTATGATGTCCCTTCTAATACCTATAATATAAATTCTTTCTCTGTTCTGAGGAATACCATAATCACATGTGTTGTAAATATCGTCATATATTTCGTAATTTAACTTTTTCAACTCGACCATTAAATACCTATAATTTTTTCCATCTTCCATAAATTTAAAATTTTTTACATTTTCCAATATAAAACATTTAGGCTTAATATATTTAATCGTATTTATACAATGGTCCATTATAGAAGCTCTCGAATCTTTTGAACCAAGTTTTTTACCAGCTAAACTAAATGGTTGGCATGGAAATCCGCACACATATAAATCCAGATTTTTAAAAGAAGAATTTAGCTTTCTAGTAGTTATATCATCAAAAATGATATCGGGATTGTAATTAGCTTTAATAGATTTTATAGCATCTTTATCAATTTCACATGACCATACGTGTTTATGTGAAATTTTTAACTGTTTTAAAGCCTCTATAGGAGCTTCTATACCAGAACAATCTGTTGCCACAGTTATCATCGTTATATTAAGGATATAAAAAAATTATTTTTTATTTTATATGAGGATCTATAAAGCGATTCTTATTGGTCTCTATTCTTATATATCAGGTTTATGGATATAATATAAAGAAATATACATACATAACAAACTTATTATCATAACTATATGTTTATTGATTTATACATGATAGAATTTCTTTTACATTCTCCTGGATTAAATATAAAAATAATTAAAACCATACAGAAGCTACTGATGGTTTTAAATTTTAGTTTTTAATGATTTCCACGTTTAAGATTTTTCTTTTAAAAGGGTCATATATTATATCTTTGAAGACGTAATCACGCAGGTCATCTACCTGTTCTTTATTAACAGATTCTAGATAATCATTTATGAATTTTTTTTTGTGATACCATGTTAGATCGTTCCATAAAACAGGGTCATTCACGTCTTTTAGAATCAAAGAACAAGGGCGAGTATCTAGTAGGTACTTTGCATTTTGTCTGTAATTTGATTTCATTTTTAAATTTTGTAAAAATTTTTAAAAATTAAATTTTTTCAAATTAAACGTAATTGTATTCTCCATTGTTTACAACAGATAAAACACGATTTGCTATGTATTTTTGACCACTGAAATTAGGATGTAATCCATCCGCTGTTAAACCTCCTGCATCTGGTGTCGCTGTATCAATGTAGTACACAGGCAAACCAAATGATGTCCTCAGAGTATGACAAATGTCTTCTTGTCTTTTATTGAACGATGCCCTTCTTGTATCATTTTGATAAAGGGCGCCAGCGTCTCCTCTGTAATCTATACGATAATTCCAGGGAGGAACTCCGAGAACCAAAACATTATTAAATGCGCTAGTTGTATCCCAACCTGCATACCAATCAATGTAAAAAGCATCTGTTCCAGTATTTGCAGAATGGGTTATGGTGATTGTATGGCTTCCACCAACTACTCCTGTATCAAATATAAAACATCTATTACTCCAGTTAGCAACAACACCTGTAACCATTTCGTGGGCAGCATAGACGTTTGTCATACTGAATGTCCCGTTTGTGTTGTCTCCATCTGTGACAAAATTAGTAATACTTACATCAAAAGGTTCACCGTAATAAGTTGAAGAATTGGCAGGGTTTGTTGTGGTAACTGTGAATGCCACGAATCTGCCCGTAACAGTTCTAGCAGAAGTAGAACCATTTGTATTTGTACCTCTTCCTAGACCCGTATAGACGGCTGTATCAACCCATGTACCCGTTTCTGTAGCACCTCGAGCATTAAAAATATTTGCACTTTGCAACGCGCAGAATACTATACCCGCTTCTAAACAACTCATGCAATTATCAAACGCCCTATCCAACTCGCCTGTGTAACTTGTAATTTGTTTTCTTATGTCATTTGTTCCTATAAAAATGGCCGTGGATCTTGATGCTCCAAATGTTCTTTGGTTATAAATTCTTGTAGTATTATCATGTGTAAAGTATCCACTGACAGCATTGTTTACAACTGTGTTTCCAAGAGTGTTTTTAACCAAGTAATGCCATATCTGATTTGAATTAACACCAACACCAGCACTTATAGAATCTCCATATACTTCCCATGTGGAAGTAAAGGTTATAGGAAGTGAAAGCGTTGTAATATGCCCGTCGACTCGCAAATTAGAATCTACAAATGTACCTCCTGTAAAATCTCCTTCAAAGTTTATCTTTAGTATATTACCAGTGTCCTTTACAAAAGCCCTAGAACTTCCACTGTTTCCTCTTGTAGTCTGGTCAGTGTTTCCCAAAACAAAATCAAAACCACCATTTACAACTGAACCCAGGGCATTTACACTTTCGCCCACAAATAATCTTTTGGCAATACCCATACCTCCAGCAGAAGTAAAGGTTCCTCCGTTGGTAAAAGAAGTGGCGTCTGTGGTGTTATTTATACCAATACCACCAGAAAGCACCATGCTCCCTGTAGAAGCGCTAGTACTTGTTGTAGTATTAGATGTTGTAAATATACCAGTTCCGCTTATAGAAGAGCGCAGCGTGTCACTAGTGTAAAAGTCTATAGAAGACGTACTACCAGCCATAAGTTCTATCTTTCCTCCAAATGTAGGCCTTTCATTTCCACTAAGAATTATTCTACCTCCTCTTGTTGAACCATCTCCACCACCACCCGATACAACAACTAATCCTGTATCTGCAGCATCACTTGTATTTCTACCTATAAATGCATCTGATGAAAATAATAGATTGTTTGCAAGAGTTGTTGTCCCAGATGAAATAGTTAGCCCATTGCTTCCAGTGATTAACCCATAAACATTCAATGGGGATGTTGTGCCCGAAGAACCGACATTTAGTGTTTGTCCAGTGCTTATATTAACGTCGCCACCAACAAATAATTTCTTGGCAATCGCGGCACCGCCAGCAAGAGTCATACCACCACCATTAGTCACAGAGATGGCATCTGTAACATTGCTTGATGCTATTCCTCCAACTGTTCTAAAACTACCTGTTGTATTTGAAGTACTTGCAGTAGTTGTATTTATTAAAAACGTAGAATCATTCTCTATTGTACATATTATATTTCCAGGAGCGTCAACAAATGCGAAATGAGCAATGCCTGGAGATGCTTGTTTTGCTCTAAGTGTCATCCCATAAGACGAGTTGGAGAATATCACACCGGGTTGATATGTTCCTCCAGTTCCAAAAAGAAGACTTTGTGTAGATTCTACTTGAGGACTTACAAGAGGACCATAAAAGGTAGCAAGATTACCATTTTCATTTATATTTTTTAAAAATGTACCTCCCATATTTTTAAATAATAAAAAAAAATCAAGAACTTTTAAGATAGTTTAACTCGCCGTTATTTATTACGTCAATCATTCTATCAGAAATCCATGCGTGCCCAGATGCGTTTGGATGTAACCCATCTACGGTCATTCCTAAAGTACTGAATTCTCCAGTATCACCCATGTAATAAACAGGAAGACCAAATATTCGCTGGAATTTAGTAGCAATTTTGTAATATGCCTTGTTTAAAAGCATTCTAGTCATCTCATTTCCACTACCAGTGAATGGTTCACCAACGTCAAATCTATATATAGAATTGATAAAAACATTAGCTGCCCCAGCCACGTTTGCGTCGAACCCGAAAAAGTAATCTAGATAGAAAAAATCGGTAAACCCACCTACTGCAGTATCCAACGATACTTTAATGGTATGGGAACTAGAACTTCTAGTGTCATAGAAAAGTAATTTGGAAATGTATGCTCTGGTGGTTACACTAGGTAACCCAGCAAATGTTAAAATTCTTTGAGGAGCTACATCAACTCCGTCCACAGTCAATGTATATCTGCCATAACTTGTTTTGGTATTAGCAGATGTTATAGTTATGGCACATCCTATATATCTACCTGTAACAGTTGTTTCTATAGATGCTGTTCCGAATTGCGAAGACCTTCTTCCGATTATACTAAATGCAGGTGTATCTGACCATGTCCCGGTTTCTGTTACAGAAACAGACCTAGCATTTATAATTTTAGATGAAGGAAGCGCGCAGTACATGACAAATGTTTCCAAACTACATTCTAAACCATCGATGGCGTCTACAGGCTGAGTTCTTACATCGTTCGTACCAAACGCAAAAAAGGCTGTTCGCCCGGATATATAATTATTGTATACTTGTACAGAAATATCACCTGTCAATTGTTCATTGGGCGCAGCATTATTTACTTCTGTGACCGAATAATTAGAGCATATACGCGTAGACCATCTTTCAGAACTCAATACATATGGTGTACCCACTGTTATAGAATCTCCAAAGAAATGGACCGTGCTAGATAATGTAAGCGGTGCATAAGATTGTTTAAAACTCGAAATAGATGTTACTCCTAATGTGGTTGTTCCTGTAACTTGCAAACTAGTAGCTGTTGCTGCTCCTATGTTTGGTGTTACCAAAGTTGGTGAAGTAGCTAAAACAACGTTTCCAGAACCAGTAGTGTTTACCGATACAAGATTTTTTGAAGAATCTGTAAAAACTGCTTGTGATGCTGTTAACGAGTTTAAATTTATTCCTGTGCCAACAAACAATTTCTTGGCGATTGCTGCACCACCTGCAAGAGACATACCACCCCCGTTTGTAAAAGAAACAGCGTCTGTAGTATTACTGCTTGCAAAACCACCAGCTGTTTTAATTGAACCTATTGTAGAACTAGTACTAGCCGTCGTTCCAAATGTTTCTATGTTACCTGGTGCGCTGAAATAAACCAAGTGTGTGCCCGCAGCATCAACAAAGTTAAAATCTGCCAAGGTTGGAGAAGTCTGGGCACCTCTTAAAATCATCCCCCAATTTGAATCACTGTAGAGACATCCAGGTGCAGTTGACCCGAATTGTCCTATAACAACAGATTTTCCAAAGTATGCATTTTGCCCTACTCCCAAACCACCAGCGATAGTTGCACCGCCACCATTTGTTGGAGAAGCAGCATCTGTGGAATTTCCAACTGCCAATCCTCCATTAAAAAGAACCAAAGCACCGGTAGAAGAACTTGTACTCGCCGTAGTTGTAGATGAACCAAGAACACCGTCTCCGGTTATTGCAACTCTTAATATGTCACTTGTGTAAAAATCGATAGATGCTGTACCACCAGCTACAAATTCTACTTTTCCTCCAAATACAGGCCTGTCAGTACCACTCAAGACAAATCTCGCCCCTCTTCCTGAACCATCTCCACCACCTGCTGTCATAATCAAAAATCCAGTATCTGCACCATCTGCTGTATTTCTACGTATAAATGCGTCGGATGAAAACACCAAATCAGAAGGTATTGTAACCAAACCAGAAGTAACAGTAAGACCATTGTTACCTGTCAATAAACCTCCCACAAAGGCGCTTTGACCTACTGCTAACCCACCTGCAATCGTTGCAGCGCCACCATTTGTAGAAGACACCGCATCTGTCGTATTACTAATACCTATACCACCTGCCGCAGTCAAAACACCTGTCGTGGAGCTAGTACTTGCTGTTGTGCCTGTCAAATTCAAACTAGTACCAGACGCCACTCCAAGAACAGGTGTAATAAGAGTTGGAGAAGTTTGGTATACAGGTATTCCTGTCCCTGTTATAGTTTGTGGAAATTGTTTTGAGAGAACACGGTAAGAAGTATCCGTTGTAACAGTTGTAAAACTTGACCCACTATTATTTTCAGTCCACAAAACTGTTCCTGTTGAAGCCTCTTTTACAAAATGAATAGTGTTGAAATTACATAGGATAGTATTGATGTACAGATTTGTAGAAAGATTTTCTTTTCCACCAAAAACAGCAGATGTACTACCAGCACCGATAAAATCACATGTCAATGCCCCAACATTCAAGTTTCCAAGCGCTCTTATGAACGGTCTGTAATCTGCATTGCTTGCTGCAGCAATGTTAAAAATAATATTTGTCAATTGTAAATTTCCACCTTCCATTTGCAACGCGTCTATCAGACCTCCTGTAGCATTTACATTTATGACCGCTCTATTAACACCTGTTCCAAGAGAATATATGTACAGGTCTGTAGCAGGTATGATATATGTAGAAGCAGCGACGCCTCCCACAGTAGATTTTGTAGAAATAGTTTCTCCAGCAGGTATCACTATTTGATTATACATACCTGGTTTTATACGTCGCAATGCTTCTTGTAATGTCAAAACTGCCTTGCTACTATTGTGCCCACTAAAAGTGTCATTTCCAGATGAAGATAACCAAATTGTATTTGTACCCTTTTCATTTTCTGGTAATATAAAATCTACCTTTTCGTTGTAAATCAGTCCTGTAGCTGGCGATGCTTTAAAAACTACTCTGTCGATAAAATCTACAAAAAATGCATCGTTTTGTATGGTTATCGGTGAAACACCTCTGTAATCTAAAAATACAGACTGATTTGGTGAACCAACTGCCCATAACAATTTTGCAGCCGCACAAAACGTATACCCACCTCTAATATTGACATCTGTTGTATTAACAGCATAACAATACTCTTCTATAATTTCCATATAATTAGGGTCAATATTCACACCTCCACAACTCTCTATGGCAATACCTATGTTACCTCTTTCTAGAGTATTGTTTTTTATGTTGGGTCCTGCAAACTTTAATAAAATACATGCATAGTTGTTTTTTATAACTGTTCCTGAAACAAAAAGATCAGTATCTCCTCCTGGAAAGTTATAACCCACATCTGGATTATTATTCACAGTTATATAATTATTTTCAATATCCCATGTTGTTACATCGGTGATACAATAAATGCCCTGGGCTTTTGCAACAATGTGGTTATCTTTAAAAGACCCTGAAAAAGAAGCAGACATTCTGATACCTACATTTACATTTGTGATACCACAGTGTCTAATATGCGACTGTGTGCAAACAGCAAAATTTACACCTCCCATTATTTTTCTTCCGTCTGCTGCAGAGATTAACAAGTATTCCAGTACCATACTATGAGTAGATGAAACATCAGTGTTATCAAGTTGAGCACCGGTATAAGTCGCAGATAATGGTCTAGTACCGCCTGCTATATAAGGAGCGCTATCAAGGATATACCCATTCATGTTGTCAAAATCTGCCATAATCCAAGATTGGTTAGAACTCTGGCCAAAACCAGGGGCTGTTTCACCAAACATGTGTAAACTTTTTGCTAGTAAAAGAGGTGCAGTGATTCTATAAGTACCTCTAGGAACAAACAATCTACACACAGCTTGTTGAGCATTATTAGTGGCTGTAATACTTCCCTGCCATACATAAGGGGCAGCAGCATCTATAGCAGCTTGAAAAGCAGCAGTGTCATCTGCTACACCGTCACCAACCGCACCAAAATCTTTTACGCTAATCAACAGGTTTGTGCTTAGGTCAACAGAAACAAGATTTTTACTACTATCTGTGTAAACTGCTTGGGATGCTGTAAGACTGTTCAAATTAAGGCCTGTACCAACAAATAGTTTTTTACCGATGGAAGCACCACCAGGCGTTGTTATGGTACCACCATTTGTAAGAGAAGTGGCATCCGTAGTATTTGTAGTAGAAATACCACCTGACAATTTCAGTGCAGCAGATGTAGTACTTGTACTGGCGGTTGTGTTTGCTACACTCACTACACCTGTAGAAGAAATATTCAATCCTGTAGAACTAGACCCTTGTAAATTTAATTCTCCCAGGTCATTACGAATAGTAGCATTGTTTACGCCACCATCTGATGTCTTTGTAGAACTGTTCAAGAATAAAGAAACTCCACTGACAGTGTCATTTATGAGACGGAGAGTAGCAGAGGCACTTGAACCACTGTTTTCATTTTCTACAAGTAAAATTCTATTCCCATTTATACCTGTTTGACCTATATAAAGGTCTCCTCCCATAAATGTGTTTTTTGTAACTCCTAAACCACCCAACGTGTTTATTGAGCCTGTTCCTGTGCTTGTAGACTCTGTGGTATTTGTAATAGACAATACATTCGGGGATGTAATAGTCGAGGAGCTAATATTCATAGAACTGGTCCCCGAGCCTGCCACATAAAAATCCATAAAGTCACTGGTTCCATCATATAGTATCCTACCATTGTAATTGGCATTTGGTTCGCTAAAATCTATAATGCCTGTCCCTGTGCTGGAACTTATTTCTATACCATAGTTTGTAGTATCTGTTAACCCCATGTGAATACCTGCAACAGTGGATGTTGATAGTCTTTCTCCTGTTAAATGAAAGGCACTTTGTGGTGATGTATTTATACCCAGTTTGTTTGCCCCACTTCCTATTAAAACGTTTTCTGAATTGATGGTATTGATGTTTAAACTAGTACCATCTGAATTTATCACATTTAGTTTTGAAGCCATTTCTTTACTTTACGTTACAAAAATATTTTTTTTTATTTTTTTATTTTTTTATACTAATGGGGAAAACAAACGTAAATTCCAGAGATAATTACTTGAGCACAAATGGTATAATAGACCTTTTTGATTCTTGGTTAGACCAACCTCTTACAACCACGTCTACTCCACAATTTAACGGGGTCATACTTACAGGACCATCGAGTGTAGATGGGAATTTAAATGTAACTGGTAATTTAACAGTTGGAGGGTCTACGACTATAATAGGTTCAGAGGTAATAGAACTTACAGATAACATTATTGAAATAAATTCTGAAGAAACTGGAGCAGGTGTTACCCTTGGTTCTGCTGGTTTAGAAATTAATAGAGGGTCTCTGACTCCTTATCGCATAGTATTTGACGAGTCGTTTGGTACTACAAGAGTGGGTTTTGTAGGAGACCTTTTTACAGTTGCAACAAGAGAAAATGCACCACTAGACAAGGGCATAGTCGTTTATGACTCTGTCACAAAATTATTCAAAGCTACACAGACCGTACAGCTTTCTACAACATTTTCATCCATTGAAAATTCAGTCACTTCAGCATCTGGTGCTATAAGAACACCTGGTGGTATAGGAGTTGGAGGAAGTATTTGTTTGGATGGTGCTTTGAATTTAAGAGGGTTAAATTATTCTAGTTATATAGACGCCGACCCTTTAGACAATGTGGTGGTATTAGCAGGTAACAATTTAAATTTTGTATTGTCTTCTGGAAAATCTGTAACCTTGCCCACAAACGTTAATTTATCACTCGATGGTGGAAGTAACATAAAAAGAGTATATGCAACGCCTACGCTTGTAAATATTGAAAATACCACAGGAAATGTTGCATTCGCCACAAGTAGCGGTGGAAGTGTTGTATTACCATCAAGTACTTATCTAAGTTGGGTAACAAATACAAATAGTATACGTTACAATGGTTCGGATATTGTAGTGGCTTCAACAGGCCAATTCAGGTCTACCCCTGTATTTAATGTTACGAACACTACTACAAGCACCAGTTCTACTACAGGCTCTATAATCACAGCAGGTGGGTTTAGTAGCAGTAACACAACTGACGCAACGTCTTCGAGTAATGGTGGTGGGATGACTCTCGGAGGAGGTGCAGGAGTGGCAAAAACTTTATTTGTAGGAGGTAAAGCGATCCTTGGAGACAATGCCAGTTCGGAAAATCAAGTATCAGGAAGAGGTATAAATCTGAGAAGTTTGTCCAGAACACTTTCTACGTCAAATGCTGTAAATACAGATTTTAATTCATTTGAAGGAGGAATAGTAAACACATCGTCTACAATCTCTAGAGCATCCACATTGTATGTTGAAAATTCTCCTAGTGTAACAGGCGGAGGCTCTCTTACAAATTCATATTCTTTTTATGTCAATGATGGAACAAGTTATTTCGGAGGAATCTTAGAATCCGGCAATTCTACAGCGTCTACAAGCACAGTAACAGGTGCAATAAAATTAATCGGAGGTATTTCCATTAATAATTCTACAAATGCGACAGGATATGCGTCTGGTGGCACAATCACTACTGACGGAGGAATTGGTGCTAGAGGAGACGTTTATACAGGTGGAAAAATAGATATTGGAGCTCTTAGTATTTCTACAACACAGGTACAAGACCAAGGAATAAATCTCCGTAGTAGAAACAGAACGTTAACTACAGTTTCTGCAACAAATACCACATTCAACTCTTTTGAAGGAGGGTCTATATCCAGCGCTGCTACAATCCCCGTAGCGTCTACAGTTTCTATTCTAGGCTCTCCGCAAATCAGTGGAGGTGGAGTACTGACAAATAGCTACGCATTACACATCTCAAGTGGTATATTTTATTCAGGAGACACTACATCAAGCACTTCAAGTTCAATAGGAAGTGTTGTTTTTGAAGGAGGGCTGGCTATTAAAAACACTACAGACGCTGTTTCTTTTGTGAATGGAGGAGCGACGACTATAGCAGGTGGTTTCGCTGTTGGAAAAACCGCATTTATAGGAGGTAATACTCTTATAGGAGAAGGCAATCCTGTGGTGGGAGAAAGATACCTTAAAATCAGTAATCCTAGCAGTGATTCTGCCAGTTACGCTTCTATAAGAATAAACAATGATTCTGCATCAGGACTTTTATTATTTACAAATAGTTCAGCCCGTACAACAGACGGTGGAGTAAACAATTCTACCATCCGCAGTGAAATCGGGGCTGTAAATATACAAGGTTCTAGTGGTGTAGGATTAAACATTTCTTCTACAGGTATTGTTACCAGCGGAAACACCACTGCTTCCACGTCAAATTCAACTGGAGGTTTCATTTTCAATGGAGGAATCGGCATCACCAATACAACAAATGCTCTTTCTTCGACAAATGGTGGAACATTTACAACTGCTGGAGGTGTAGGTATTGGTCAAGATGCATACATCGGCGGGCTATTAGACGTCAATGGTACAACAAATTTAGACAAGACAAATATTGATACAACAGATGGGTTTTTCAGTGTATCAGGGCCGAATGCTGTAAATATGACAGTGGGAAGCTCTAGTAATTTCACTACAACAAGTGGAAGTATAACCATCGATTCTCAAGCCGGTACACTGGCTTTGGATGGTCATACTGGTGTTACTATCGATTCTGCGACAGCAGGTATAAGCATGGATGCCGCTGGAACTTCAAATTTTTCTACAACCACCGGAACAATGACAATCAGTGGTGTGGGCACAACCATTACGGGAACAACTGGAAAGGCCACCATCACAGGAGACGACGGTATTGAAATTCAAACAACAAATGTCACCACAGGGGTTAGACTAGGCACAGACCATGCTACTGTGCCTATAGTTATAGGCAATGCTGTATCCGAGGTTACTATAGCAGACAACTTGACAGTTGTAGGTGACCTGTTTGTTACTGGTACAACAACGACATCAAACACGATTGTTTCGACTACTGCAAACAATTCCATTATTGTCAATTTTTCTCCAGTGGGAACAAGCGATGGTGGTTTAGTAACACGAAGATATCAAACCCCAAATGATGGTGCAACTGGGGATGTCATACAGGATACACCAAAAGAAACAGGAGTATTCGGTGCAAATTCTTCGGGAAACAATTTGACTTTGGACGCAACTGCTAGCGCAATAGACGACTACTATGTAGGTTGGTGGATTTTGGTTACAAGTGGTGCTGGACAATTCCAGGTAAGAAGAATTTTTAATTACGTCGGAACAACAAAGGTAGCTACGATTTATGCTACAGCTGACAATGCACCACCTACAATTGTGGACGGGTTAGACTTGACTACTCCAGTTTCCACGGGTGATTCTTATGAATTATTCGATGCTCCTTATCAGGGTGTTTTTTATGATGAATCTCTAGACCTTTTTAAATTTGCAGCAGTCGCATCTGCCCCTGAATCAGGAGAGTTTCCAACAACGACATCGCTCACACCACTACTTTTAAAACAGATTTATGTAGATGACCCATTCCCACAATTCAAGGGTACAATCATTGATTATACCGACCCTGAAGCATTTCTTGTCAGAAAAACTACAGATGGTGGAGATGTTTTCACAGTCAACACATCTGCTGGTGAAATTTATGTTTCTAACCCTGCCAATACTATAAGTTCAGGGACTAATATTTTCCTCAAAGGTTTAGATACTATATCAGCTCCTCAAAATTATTCAGCTATAACATCTACCATTGTAAACAATGTAGCAGGAAATTTGATTTCGACACTCGCCTTTAAAGTTCAAAATGACACTGAAGGATTAACCGACTTTTTACAATTAAAAGGTGGTACAAGCGGGAATTCCTTTATCGATGTGCCTTCTTCTGTGGATAGCTTCCGTATTTTAAATACCACAGCATCCACGAGTTCTACATCTGGTGTCCTTTTACTTTCGGGAGGTATGGCAATTAATTTGGCTACTGATGCCACTTCTACAAGTTCTGGTGGAAGTTTCACTACAACTGGAGGTATGGCAGTGGGGTTAAAACTTTTTGTAGGTGGAAATACAACACTTACTTCTAGTACTACCATAAACTCGGCAACGAATAGTTTAACAGGGTCAGAAGGGGCAATGAATATAAACGGTGACATTGGGCTCTACAACTCATCAGGTTCAAAGATAATCTTCAATAATGTTGGTAGTGGAGCCCCTACCTTTACATCTCGTAGCGCAGGTACAAAAATTGTTTTACTTGGTGAAATTTCTGGGTCATCTGCAGATTTTGGGTTTGGTATAAACACTGACACTCTTTGGTATTCTACACCTACAACAAGCGATTCCCATCTCTTTTATACAGGAACAACTGATATTGTTTCCATATCGTCATCTGGTATATCTACACGGCAAGCAGGAAATGAAATAGCCATGTTTAATGGGTCTACAACGGCAAAATTCAAAGAAAGCAGTGGGGCTACCTTGTTTGTTCCTCACAACAACGTGTCCACGAGCGGGCTACAATTTAGAGATAGTACAAATTCAAATACTTTTGCTAGAATAAATGCCAATGGTCAACTGGCATTAGCACTTTCGCCTTTTAGTGCAGCTCCTCAGGATGGTACGTTTTTAAACATCAATTCTCAGACTTTTACAGACAATGCAACTTCTGCATCAGGTACAGCAACTGTAAATTCTTTTGCTTACATTGGACAAAGTACTCTTTCAGCATCAAATGTGTCAGTTACAACGACAAATGCAATAAATACTTATATAGGTGGTGCACCAATAAGAGGAACTAACCAGACTTTCACAAATGCTTATAGTGTATACGTAGACAGTTCAAGTAACATCACATCTATAGGAGTTGTCGACACAGCAGCAAGTGTATATATCAAAAATGCTCCTACTGTTGGCGGAACCGGTAGTATAACAAATCCTTATGCTCTATTCGTAGACGATGGAACATCTAGATTTGACGGAAAGATTGTTTCCCCCACAACAACATTACAGGTTTCAGACACATCAAACACGTTTTCAACAGACCCAGGTAGTTTGAACATTTATGGAGACATGGTTTTGAACAACCCTACACGACAAGGTATCTACTTTCCTCAAACCGGCCTAGGTGTACCTTCTCTTACAAATAGAAGTGCTGGAAGTAAAATTGTCCTATACCCAAATATTTCTCCATCCACCGTTGACATGGCAATTGGTGTAAATACAGACGTCCTCTGGTACAGTGTCTCTTCATCTTCTGGTTCACATGATTTCTATTTTGGTACCACAAAGAGATATTCCTTTACAGACGCCGGTATAAGTTTCGGTACGACATCTGCTGTCTTGCTTTCCCCAGATACAAGCGACGGTTCTGATACAAAAGGTGTTATTATAACAGGTGGTGGTTCTACTGGTAGTACAAGAGGTGCTCAAATCGAGATTTACGGAAACGAATCGAATAGTGGTAATTTAGAGTTAAAGAGTGGTTCAGCAGGTGAAATAAATTTGAGCACGAATGGTACAGAAAGGCTTACTGTTTTAAACACTGGAGAAGTAGTAATTACTTCCACTACAGATTCTACAGGAACAGGCACGGGTGCTTTAAGGGTAAGTGGTGGTGCTAATATAGATTTGTCACTGTTTGTAGGTGAAAACTTTACACTTGATTTCAACCAGGCTTACCAGTTTGTAGGTGATGTAAGTGGTAGACTAAATATCACTTCTAAATCATCTGGTATAAGTAGCAATGTTCGGTTTTTCACAAACGATGGAGACAATACAGATAATAACTTTTTGGAATTATTTGGATTATCTGGGGGTCCCAATACAGAATATATTAGACTGGGTTACTCTTCTTCATCCACAGAATACATCATTAGCACCCTGGCTACAGGAACTGGTACAGCTAGAAACATTGTACTTAGTACTGGTTCAAATACAAATCAACTAAGGCTGTTAAACACTGGTCAAGTCACAATAAGTTCGACAATATCAAGTACTTCTAGTTCTACTGGTTCTTTTGTTACACCTGGAGGAATAGGTATAGGGAACACAACAAATGCAGTGTCTTCTACGAACGGTGGTGCATTAACTGTTGCTGGTGGGTTTGCTGCAGGATTGGATGCTTATATTGGAGGTTTAATAACTGGTAACAATGGGTTGACTATCACATCTGGTATAACCACGATAACTTCTGAATTGGTATTCTCATCAGATTCAATGATACGTAGAAATACATCAGATGGTGCAGACACCGGATTCATGCTTCTGACAGGAGGTGGCGGAGACGGTATTGGAAGAGGAGGAAGAATTGTTCTGAGTGGTAACGAAAGAAATACATTTGGTGGTAAAGTAGAACTCATAGCAGGAAGTACATCCTCCATAGACCTTTACACAAATAATGCATTGAGTGCCGTTATCAATGGTTCAGGAAACATGGGTATAGGTACAAGCAGTCCTTTTACACGACTGGGTATTTACCACTCTGGTACAAACAATGAAAGTGTTGCCCCTAAATACAATTTTGGTTTAGAAATAAGGAACACATACTTGGCAGGACCAAATAAGGTAACAAATCTGATATTGTTTACAGATGCAAACAGTACCCAAGCAGCTATAGGAGGTTACAGAAATAATGTTGATAGTGACTATTTGGGCGGTCTGTTATTCTTGGTAGGGTCTCAACCAGGTGGGTTTACTCTAGATGCACCGGTTAATACAACTCAGGCATCAAATAGTTTGACAGAGGCAATGAGGATTACACCACAGGGAGTAGTCACTATTGCATCTTCACAAAATTCAACTAGTATATCCACTGGAGCATTAGTCATAGAAAATGGTGGGCTGGCAGTTGGTAATAGTACAAACGCAACGTCTACAACTAATGGTGGTTCTCTCACTGTCGGTGGTGGTGCTGCGATTTTAAAAGATACTTATATTGGTGGAAATTTATATGTAACTGGTAGCACAAATCTCACTTCACCATCTATAACTTCTTCGAATACTGTAAACGTTACAGGTTCCCCAACAGTTGTTTACAATAAAAACATTACAAACGGAACTCTTTACACCCTTACCATCAATTTTACAGTTGTTCCTACATCTGCAAATATAAAAACATCGTTTGAATTTTCATTGCCTGGTAGAGTAACAAATTTTACAAATGTCTACGACATAAATCTTAATCCAAATGGTTACTATGGTACAACACCAGAAGCTATAGAAAATATTACTGGGTTTGCAGTAGTTAGCAGCACAAGATGCAAAGTACAATTTACATCGTCTTCTACCGGAACACATGTTATTCAATTAACTGTGAGCTATGAAGCTGTTTAAAAAATTTAATTATTTATGTTACAACCTTCTTAAATCAAAAAAGAAATGAGTGAAAAATTCATGCAGGATGTAAAAGCATTTGTTGAAACCAAACGACGATTGTTAAAAGACAAAAGTATATTAGCATATGAAGAAACTATATCTCTTAGAAAAATGGATCCAACAGGTATTTATGAACTAGTGGCAAGTAAACCATTTTTAACACAAAAAGAACTTTTAATCCTGGAAATGTTATCTCTTCCAGAAGTATATGAAACTTTTTCAAAATATGAAGTATATGCATAATTAAACTGAATCAAGTGTAATCAAATTACATTTGATTTATTTTTTATATGGTCAAAAAAATTTATTTTTTAAATTATCACCATCATTAACAATCATGGAACCTGTAGAATTTCAAAAAAGAAAAATATCATCTTTTATGTTTACTGGAAAGATAAACTCTGCTGTTGACTTGGATAATATCATAAGCAAATTGCCTATAGACAATGTCATAATAGGAATGAAATGCAACAATATGTACAAGGGTGATATACAAAGAACAAACTGTTTTTATAATCAGATAAGCTTCAATATAAACCTCGAGAATCTAAATGCAAAAATGAACATCAAAGTTTTCAACACTGGAAGTTTTCAAGTTTCTGGTGCAAAGACAGAAAGCGAGGTCAAGACTGCTATAAATTACATTATAGAACAGCTTAAAAAACTAAACGGATGTGAAAAAAGAAAAGTGATGTGTAGAAATGGATTTTTATATGATGAAAATGATTATTTCATGTTCACAAATAAAAAAAAAGAAAGATGTAAAAATATTAAAATTTACAACAAAGACGGAGAAATCGTGGGATTCAAGAATGGAGACTACCTGTCGTTTCATGGTAGAGAAATAAAATTCGACAAAGATTTCAATGTGTATTACGATATAGTAAGGAATTCGTTTACCAAAAATGTATACAACACTAATGGTGATGTAATTGGGAAAATAAATTTCGAGCTGGTGTCTAATAAAAACCTGAAAAGAATTCAGATTACAAAAAATCTAATACTTGAAAAAACAGATGACAACACAGTCCATTACTATAAAATATTCAAGTTTAATAATGAAAAGGTAAAAACTCTTTGTTTCACCAAGCACTTGGTGATAGAGTCAGGCAACGAATTGTTGGATAATGAAGGTATCACAGAGATAAAAGCGACTTTTAAAGTTTTGAAAAACACAGACAACATAAACGATTTTACTATAAATGTATCAAATATGAACAACGTCTTTTACTTTACAAAAGAACAAGATTACTATCTTGACTGTGACGCATTTCTTAGATATTTTACAAAATTAAACATTGGTGTCTATCGTAATAATACTGTCATAAAGTATAATGTTCTTACCATGGTTCTTTACTTTGATTCAGAGTTGGCCAATTTAGTATCTAAAAACGAAAAGGCCCATGAATTTACGATTTCGTATTACACATTGCATAACAAGATAATGGTTTCGGGGTTGCAGAAATACGAACATGTAGAGATGATTGAAAAATTTTTAATCAATGCAATAAACGAATCTAGAAACGAAACATTTTATAAAATTAAAAAATTCAATAAAAATAAAAATACAGAAAAAATAAATTTAAGTTCTTTATTGTAGGCAATGCCTGCAGTAAGGACAATTCTTTTTTATAGCTGTCCAGCTTTCTAGGCATTTTTGATGGAAAACATGATTACACGGTGTTATAATCCTATTTTCTAAATCTTTTTTTTGGTAACATATAGAGCAATCTTCAGATGCTACGTAATCGTAACCATTAAACATAATTCTTCTTTGCAAAAGCAATAGTTTATAACTATTTGATGTAATCCTTTCACTTATTCTTGAAAGCCTGTCTAGTATAAAATTCTGGCGAAGATTTATACATGATTCCATGTCGTCTATTTTCCTGATTATCAGATTTAATTTGGAATCTATATCAGACATTTACTTTGCAACATAAAATTATATTTTTTTTTAAACAACAGACATAATGAAGGTCATGGCGGTAGATGTTGGTATAAAAAATCTGGCATTTTGTTGCATGGACAACGATTACAACGTGTATTTTTGGGATAATGTTAATTTGATAGAAGACGAGTCAGACAATAAGTGTAGTTCATTGACAAAGAAAAACACTATATGTAACAAGAAAGCAAAGGGGAAATGTGAAGGAAATTACATGTGTAAAACTCACTTTCCAAAGAATAAAAAAATAATACAAGTGAAACCAAAAAAAGTAAATAGTTTTTTATTACAGGATATAGCTTTATTGGTACAAGAAAAAATAAGTTTTATACATGAACAACATGAAGAGATACATGACATAGATAAAATTGTAATAGAACTACAACCTCGTGTGAATCAAAAAATGAAGTTTATTTCTCATATTATTTATAGTGAATTGGTAAGACTATATAAAACCACAACAACACAGGTAAGATTTGTACCTGCTTCTAGAAAGTTACGAGGCATTATGTATAAAAAATACAACTTGAAAAATACTTATACTAATAGAAAAAAAATGAGCATAATGTACGTAGAAGATTTCATAAAAAACAACGAGTCTTTGATGGAAAAATTTAAAGGATTTTCAAAAAGAGATGATGCATGTGACACATTTGCAATGTGTTTACAATGTTTCTGATTTAAAATTTTCCCATGACTCCCAGAATAATGCCCCGCCATTTTTGTAAAATTTATTTTTTTCATTAGGTGGTTGTAACCATAAACCTTCAAGTTCATAAAACAATTCCTTTGGGTATTCCTGGGTAATTATCTGCATCGGATTTTCACTTAATCCAGATTTTCCCCAATCCCAGGGTTTATCCATGTGTTTTTCTACAAACTCTGGAGTTACACTAGGATTCCTACTTAATCCAGATTGTCCCCACCACCAATCCTTATCCATGTGTTTTTCTACAAACTCTGGTGTTACATTGGGGTCCATACTTAATCCACAAAATCCCCAATTCCACAAGTGATCCACGTGTTTTTCTACACAATCCATTATTTCAGGTGGGTTACTAATCAATCCAAATTGTCCCCATCCCCAATCCCAAGGTTTGTTCATGTGTTTTTCTACAAACTCTGGGGTTACATTCGGGTTACTAATCAATCCAAATTGTCCCCAATCCCAAGGTTTGTCCATGTGTTTTTCCACAAACTCTTGAGTTACAGAAGGGTTACTGCTCAATCCGTTCCATCCCCAGTTCCAATCCTTGCCCATGTATTTATGGACAAAGTCAATCGTCACAGAAGGATTACTACTCAATCCAAATTGTCCCCAATCCCAAGGTTTGTCCATGTGTTTTTCTACAAACTCTGGGGTTACAGAGGGATTCATACTTAATCCACATTTTCCCCAACACCACGATTGGTCCATCTGTTTTTCTATGAATTCTTGTAAAACGTAATACTTTTTTACCATGTAATACATTACATTTTTTTCTTTAAGATGTATCACATTTCTTTAACATTCTCCCACGACTCCCAAAATAGAGGCCCTCCATTCTTGTAAAATTTATTGTTTTCATTAGGTGGTTGTAACCATAGGCTTTCAAATTCATAGAATAATTCCTTTGGGTATTCCTGGGTAATTACTTGCATAGGATTACTACTCAATCCTCCTATTCCCCACCACCAAGATTTACCCATGTGTTTTTCTATAAACTCTGGCGTTACAGAAGGATTTTCACTTAACCCCTCTTCTCCCCAATTCCAGGGTCTGTTAATATGTTTTTCTATGAACTCTGGAGTTACAGATGGATTTTTGCTTAAACCAGTGTATCCCCATCTCCAAGGTTTATCAATTTGTTTTTCCACAAAGTCCAGTGTGACACCATGGTTACTACTCAATCCATACTCTCCCCAATTCCATGACTTGTCAATGTGTTTTTGGACAAAATCCATTGTTAAACTCGGGTTACTACTTAAACCAACGTATCCCCATTCCCATGGTTTGTCCATGTGTTTTTGTACAAACTCTGGTATTACAAAAGGATTCATACTTAACCCACCATGGCCCCAGGACCAAGGTTTATCAATGTGTTTTTCAATAAACTCTGGAGTTACACCGGGATTCATACTTAATCCCTTCCATCCCCAATCCCATGGTTTATCCATGTGTTTTTCTATAAATGCCATTGTTACATTGGGATTTCTACTTAAACCATGGTCTCCCCAGGTCCAAGGTTTATCAATGTGGTTTTCTATAAATTCAGGTGTCATACTGGGATTCCGACTCAACATGTGCCAATCCCAAGGCTTATCAATGTGTTTTTCAATAAACTCTGGGGTTACAGAAGGGTTTCTACTTAATCCATAATCCCAATTCCATGGTTTATCAATATGTTTTTGGACAAAGTCCATCGTTACAGAAGGATTCTCGCTTAATCCACCCCAATCCCATGATTTATCAATATGTTTTTGGACAAAGTCCATTGTTACACCGGGATTAAAACTTAAACCACCCCAACTCCAAGGCTTATCAATGTGTTTCTGGACAAAGTCCATTGTTATACTAGGGTTCCGACTTAATACTTTCCAATTCCAAGGCTTATCCATGTGTTTTTCTATAAATTTATGTAAAACGTAACATTTTTTCACCATGTGATACATTGTATTCTTTTCTTTGACTTATACATCACCGTAACAGTCAAAATGAAAAAAAAACACCATGTATATAACATAGTGTTTTTTTTGATTTTTAATTATTTTTAACATTTTCCCACGATTCCCAAAACAGTGGCCCACCTTTTTTATAAAATTTATTGTTTTCGTTAGGTGGTTGCAACCATAAACCTTCAAGTTCATAGAACAATTCCTTTGGGTATTCCTGGATGATTATTTGCATAGGATTATTGCTTAATCCCCATTCTCCCCAGTCCCAATCTTTATCGATATATTTTTCTATAAATTCGGGTGTTACAGAATCATTTATACTCAGACCATATTCTCCCCATTCCCAGGGTTTATCCATGTGTTTTTCTACAAATTCTGGTGTTACACCAGGATTCATACTTAAACCATCTCTTCCCCATTCCCAAGGTTTATCCATGTGTTTTTCAATAAACTCTGGAGTTACACTAGAATTGCTACTTAAACCGTCTTCTCCCCAATCCCAAGGCTTATCCCTGTGTTTTTCTACAAATTCTGGGGTTATAGAAGAATTACTGCTTAAACCATACTGTCCCCATTCCCAAGGTTTATCCATGTTTTTTTCTAAAAATTTTGGTGTTACGGCAGGGTTCATACCTAAAGTGCACCAATCCCAATCTTTATCCGCATATTTTTGAACAAAGCCCGTTGTTAAACCACGGTTGAAACTTAGCCCATAACTGTCCCAGTCCCAATCTTTATCGATATATTTTTCTATAAATTCGGGTGTTACAGAATCATTTATACTCAGACCATCTTCTCCCCATTCCCAGGGTTTATCCATGTGTTTTTCAACAAATTCTTGCAAGACGTAATACTTTTTCATCATGTGATATACTGTCATATATTTTTGTAAAAAATTAAATTTTTCAAAAAAAAATACATAAAAACACCATGTATATAACACAGTGTTTTTATATTTAAGAGGGCAGGCTACCAAATGTTTATGTCATGATGTAGTTTTATTTCTACAGGATTTAGTTTATAACGTTTGCAAATGTTTAGAATTTTTTTAGATGCTTCTTCTTCGTTTAAATTTTTTATACAATCAAGATTTTTATAAGTCAAATAAACACCTATATAATAAGAACAAGATTCTTCGTCCGCGTCAAACCACGGACTCGTACTGTATAAAACAGGTTCACAATCTCCACCAATGTAATATAGCTCGTCACTCCATAAATGTTTCATACAATCTGTTCCAATTTCTTCAGCTAAATCTCTTGTTTCTTGTAAATTTTTTATTACTTGTGTATCTTTGTAACTAAAATACATACCATATATTAATACAGGGTCGTAGTTGATTCCCATTGTGTTGTATGGGAACAAACAAGTAAAAATTAAATTTTTTAATACACTTATATGAAATTAGTTTATCACTTATAGATATGAAATTAGTTTATCACTTTTAGCACCGATACCGCTTGCTAAATAAATACTTCCGAGTGTTTGCCATCTGGTCCTTGGAAGTATCTAGTACCGTCGTAATATAGTAGATATTTATTTTCATCAAGATTTACATGTACAAGTTTATTTGTCTTTATAAAAACATCAGCTTTTTGTGTTCTTTTTAATATATTGTTATAATTTCTTTCTTGTATAGTTTTTCTAAAATCATCGTTTGATTTTGCCACCATTTTACTGAATTCTGTATCACTAAATTGCATCACATATTATTATCTATAAAAAATAATGAAATTTTGCTCAATAACAACCCACCCAGGTATCATATCCAAACCCCACAAACCCTCATAACCCCCACAACCCCCTTACAGGTATCATATCTAAACCCCCATAACCCCCTTCGGGGTATATATCAAATTTGATATATACCCCGAAGGGGGTTATGGGGGTTTAGATATGATACCTGTAAGG
>JACCDW011412002.1_pt1 | contig 42058 bp, 30 predicted proteins | sample 7449781 | NCBI WGS metagenome assembly JACCDW01 (sample SAMN15323449, study PRJNA562643) | freshwater metagenome | isolation source: river surface water | place: USA:Blue River Watershed | collected 2017-08-18 | reverse complement strand
TGAACAACTATCACAGAGAAATCCTCAATTAGCGGCTCAATCGCAGGGACAGGCTATGAATTCACTCAATAAGGCATCGATAAAAATGCAAGATGCTTTGAATAAATTACAAGGTGAAGGGGATGGATCGTGTGATAATCCGGGTGGAAATGGAGACCCAAAACCAGGCGGTACTGGATTCATGCAGCAATTGCAGAATATGGCAGGTATGCAGCAACAAATCAATCAAGGAATGCCGCAGCCTGGAGCTGATGGTAGTTTGTCTCCTCAACAACAGCAACAGTTGGCAAGACTTGCAGCTCAACAAGGAAAAGCACAACAAGCAATGCAGGAATTAGCTAAACAGCAGCAAGATCCAAGTGGGAAAAAGAAAGCACTCGGAGATTTGCAGCAAGTAGCAGATGAAATGCAAGAAGTTGTTAGTGCAATGCAGAATGGAATGATAACACCTGAAACTAGAAGAAGACAAGATAAAATATTATCTAGATTGCTTGATGCTACTCGTTCTATCAATGAAAGAGATTATGAAATGAAAAGAGAGGCAAGAAGTGGGCAGGACATTATTGGAAAAAGTCCACCACCACTGGATTTGTCTACCCCTGAAAATCGTCAAAGAGCAATGCAGGATGTTCTACGATCACTAGGTAAAGGTTATACGAAAGATTATGAAATCATGATTCGCCAATACTTTGATCGATTACAAAGAGTCCAGGGAATTATGCGATGAAAGTTCTTTGTATGCTGTTTTTGCTATCCTCTGTTCATGCATTTTCTCAAGTTAAGACTGTGAAATTGGAAGCATTGACTTCTATACTAGGTAATGAATCAGACTCAGTATATGTACTTAATTTTTGGGCTACTTGGTGTAAACCCTGCATTGAAGAATTACCATATTTTGAAGAAGCTAATTCAGCATTTTCTCAAAAGAATGTACATATTATCCTTGTAAGTCTGGATTCACCCTCGGAACTTGAAAAGGTGTTATTACCTTTTGTTCGAAGAAAGGAATTGAAATCAGAAATTTTACTATTAGATGAACAAAATCCCAATGTGTGGATTGACAAGATTGAAACTGAATGGACAGGATCACTGCCTGCGACAATCATTCAGCATAATCGTACAAAAAAGAGAGTATTTCTCGAAAAACAATTAGAAAAAGATGAATTATTTACAACAATACAATCCATGATGGAGTAATCACATGAAGACTATTATTTTAGCCCTGATTTTTTTGGGGGCAGTGAATGTTTTCTCTGCAGAAGGCTTAAAGATCGGTGATGATGCAACTGACTTTACTCTCAAGAATATTGATGGTTCAATGATTTCATTGGCAAATTATTCAGGAGATAATGGACTTGTAGTCATTTTTACATGTAATCATTGTCCATTTTCCAAGGCATATGAAGATCGTATCATCGATTTGCATAAGAAATATGCAGGTAAGGGATTTCCTGTTTTAGCAATCAATCCGAATGATCCTATTACAGTTCCCGAAGACTCATTTGAAAAAATGATTGAGAGAGCTAAAGAAAAAGGTTTTCCATTTCGTTATGTGATTGATGAAACCCAATCTATAGCAAAGCAATATGGAGCCACCCGTACACCGCATGTATATCTACTAAAAAAACAATCTGGCAATACATTCAAGATTGCATATATCGGAGCGATAGATGATAATCATAGTGATGCAAGTTCTGTGAAAGAAACATTTCTGTCAAATGCAATTGAATCATTGATTACACAAAAAACACCTTCTCCCGAAACCACAAAAGCAATCGGATGTTCTATCAAATGGAAAAAGTGACGGATTAAGATCATGAATATAGGCCCTTATATAATCGACATTTTTGATACCGGTGATTTTGCACTCGATGGGGGAGCAATGTTTGGCGTGGTTCCAAAGACCTTATGGACAAAAGCATATCATCCAGGTGATGAACTCAATCGGATTGATATGACATCAAGAAGTCTACTCATTCGAGGAAATGGGAAGAATATTCTCATAGATACGGGATGCGGACATAAAATGTCAGAGAAATTAGAATCTATTTATCGAGTGGATTATACCAGAGCTTCTGTTGAGAAATCATTAGAATCGTATCAGTTATCTCCAGATGACATTACTGATATTATTCTAACGCATCTTCATTTTGACCATGTGGGTGGCGCTACAAAAAGAATGGAATCTGGTGAAATAGTACCTGTGTTTCCAAATGCCACGTATCATGTTCAAGAGGAACAATTACAATGGGCTAAAGCCCCAACGGAAAAAGATAGAGCATCATTCATGCCCGAGAATTGGGATCCACTCATAGCAAATGGCATGCTGAATTGTATTCAAGGTGATGGAGAGCTTTTTCCGGGTATTCATGTTGAAAGAGTGTATGGTCATACACAAGGTTTGCAAATGATTCATCTCTTCGATAATGATAATCATATTGTTTTTCCTGCTGATCTCATACCAACAAGAGCTCATATCCCTGTGCCATATATTATGGGTTATGATAATTTCCCATTGACTAGCATGAAAGAAAAAGAACAATTATTAACAAAAGCAGTGGAGCAAAATTGGATTCTCTGTTTCGAACATGATGCATTCACTGCAGCATGTACAGTCAAAAGAACAGAGCGAGGTTTCACATATAATCAAATGGTGAATATCTGATGTCAGAATCTGAACATTCTGCATTTGATACTGCGATAGCATCTTTTGAATGCAAGGTATTTGAAGAAAAAGAATATCTCCGTATTTGTGCTTCAAATGAAGTCTTTCAGAAAAAAGGCAAGAATATATTTTTCGATGAAGATGTGCAAATAGCAATTATTCGTGAAGGAAATGAATTGTATGCTGTTTCAAATATATGTCCTCATCAATATGCTGCCGTGATTTGCGATGGACTTGTTGAAGAAGGTACTATTACATGTCCTCTGCATGGTTGGATATACTCATTGGATTCAGGAAAGGCCTTAGGTAGCAATGCTCGTCTCAAAACATATCATGTATTTGAGTTAGAAGATAGTATTTGGCTTGAAAAACCTGAAAAATTAACTCCACTTTGGCTTCGGAATTTCTAATCAAGATGGAACATTCCACATCCTATCATGCTGAGTTCATTAAGCAAACTGCAAGTAAAGCAGGTTTCGAATTGGTCGGGATTGCCAAAGCTGAGGCATTACCTGAAGAATTTGAACGATATACGGAATGGCTTGATTCCGGATATCATGCTACAATGCAGTATTTAGAGAAGAATCTCGAAAAAAGGAAAGATATTAGAGAAATACTTCCGGGGGCTGAATCTGTAATAGTTGTTGGATTATCATATTATACTCCGCATGCACATCAGCATTCTAAAGATGAAGGTAAAATCTCACGTTATGCATGGGGAACAGATTATCATGAAATACTCCCTTTGAAGATGCAGGAAATAGTATATGCATTGCAATCCATTGATACAGATTCGCAATCGAAAGTGTATGTAGATACCGGTCCAATACCTGAAAAACAATGGGCAAGAAAGGCTGGAATAGGTTGGCAAGGCAAGAATTCAAATATTATTTCAAGAGAGATTGGATCTTGGTTTTTCTTGGGGATTATCATAACCACAGTTCCATTGCAATATGATTCCCCGATGGAAGATTATTGCGGTACATGTACTGCTTGTTTGGATGCTTGTCCAACAAATGCAATCATCGAGCCTTATAAAGTAGATGCAAATAAATGTATTTCTTATTGGACAATAGAAGCAAAGCCGCATATAGAGATACCAAAAGAAATTGCAAGTAATATGGAGCAATGGGCATATGGTTGTGATATTTGTCAGGATATATGTCCATGGAATAGATTTTCCTCTGAAACAAATATCCTAGAATTTCAACCCAGAAATAATGAAACTAGTGTGACTTTTTCATCAATACTCGATATGAAGCAGGAGGATTTTTCAAATAGATTCAGGAAAAGTCCTGTCAAAAGGACCAAATTATCTGGTTTGCAAAGAAATATCATTGCATTGCAAAGTCAAAAGGAAGAGTAAAGTGGAATACATGAAATCGAATATATTCGAGAAGTACCCGATTCTTTGTGGTATGTCAATGAAAGGTCAAATTAGTAATCATCTTCCTTCAGGATTTACTTTTAGGAAGTCCTCACTTAGTGATGAGCAATTTACTCACCATATTGAATCCATGGAAAATACAATCGGAACAAGAATTGGAAAAAAGATTGTCTCTTTGAATCAAGTCCATGGAAATCTAATCCATGATGCCGAGCTGAATATTCTTCCTGATGGAGATGGATTATATACCAATAATCCTGATTTAGTATTGGGTATTGCACTTGCAGATTGTTGTGGTATTATGATGTATGATCCTGCACATAAAGCCATAATGGTCTTACATGCAGGATGGAGAGGAGCAAAGCAAGAAATTGGTCCAAAGGGTATTGAAACCATGACAAAACAATATGGTACAAAACCCTCGGATATAAGAATATGGCTAACCCCATGTGCAGGGAAAGAAAGATATGAAGTTGGTCCAGAATTCATCAACTACTTTCCAGGCTATATTGATCAAATTGGAACTATCAATTATTTTGATTTACGCTCTTATATAACTTCTGCTTTGACAGAATGCGGGGTTCAATTACAACATATTGAAATATCAACTATTTGCACAATTACTGATGAGCGATTTCACTCTTTTCGAAGAGAAGGGAATGTGGGTAGAAATATCGCATTTTTGGGTTTGTTATAAGCGTTATAGTCAGTCAATTCAGACATTTCAAATGATAACTCGGAAAAATACATTTCATGCACTTTCTAATTGCAGGATATTCGTATTTTTGAAGTGCAGCATCTTTCCATCCTCCAAAATATTATGAAGCATTGGTTATCCATGGCTTTATGCATGATTTCAATTACTGTCATGCATGGCCAATTGTTAGAACCGGGAGTCCTCTATGGCATAAAGGAACTTCGTGGTATTTCAATATTAATAGATGATGGCATGCTTGCTGAAGCGGGGAAGCAGTTCCGTCAGTCACTAGTTCTTGCAGAGCAAGGTGCTCATGCCGATGAAGCTAACATATTGAAGTCATTCATGATGAGACAAGCGGGTGATTTTCAATATGCTGACAAAGCACTAGATAAATTCATTCAGCAAAGACCTAATTCACCATTTCTTCCTATGGCCTTAATGGAAAGAGGGTCTATCGCTTATTATCAAACAGATATGCCAAAAGCAATTGAGTTTTTTGGTAAAGTTGTTGAGATAACTCGTGAAAAGGGCAAAACTGATTCATTATATGCTCACTATTGTGCAATGTCAATGTATTGGAAAGGTGCCTCGCAAGCAAGAGGTGGAAATCCAGAGGATGCATTTGCTACTCTCATAGAAATGCAATCATTGTTTCCAATGCATAGTTTGGCCGATGATGCATTGTATATGCGCTCGCAATTACGTGAACGATCTGGGGCAGAGCAAGATGCAATTGCATTATATGGTGAATTACTTCGTACTTATTCTCAAAGAAATACCGCTTTAAGTTCTTCCATTCGTGCATCTAATATCAAATTAGGAATGAGAGAACCCAATGCTGCAATTGCTTATATGGATCAAGCTCAAGCATTGATCGATAAATTACAATCACAAGATACAGCAATTGTCAAGCCTGAATTACAGTCATTTTCTGAACATGCAATTGAAGATTTGTCATTCATGCGTGCACAAGCATTGATATTGGCAAAGCAAAGTAGTCAAGCATATGAGGCATTCGTGAAATTCATGAATGCATATCCACAATCGCCAATACTGTTGCATGCAAAAATGTCTGCGGGATATGCTGCATTCCTTCTTGGAAAATACAATGAGGCTGAATCATTATATCGTTATGTGATAGATTCTTCAAAAGATGAGCATTCAATGCTCAAAGCCGGAGCTCAATTATATAGTGGATTAATTGCAAAGGCAAAAGGAGAAAGAGACAGAGCAAAGAAAGAATTTTCCGCACTGACAATGCAGACTGGATATCAATTATTAGGGCATGCATTGCTTGAATATGGACAATTAGTCTATGAAGACAATGAAATGGAAACAGCTCGAAAGACATTTGAAAGAGCTCTTCGCGAGACGCAGGAAAAGTCATTGTCTGTCAAGCTCCATTTATTGCTCGGAAGTGTATATCATGATCTAGAACAATTCGGTAAATCAGCAAGAGAATATGCTTCTGCCGAGAGAATGGTTTTATCGATGTCCAAAAGAGAGCTTGAGAATAGAGAGAGCATTCTTGCAGAAGCTAGATTGAAACAAGGAATATCTCTGCATCAAAATGAGCAGTATCGAGATGCAATTATTGAGCTTTCAACATTCTTGGGCGAGCATAAAGTTGATGCACGAAGAGATCAAGCCTTATTTTGGCTTGCAGAGTCCTATTATAAAACAGATCTTCTTTCAAATGCAGAAGAATTTTATACGCAATTGACTTTAGATTATCCTAATAGCAATCGCAAAGAAGAGAGTATGTATGGTATTGCTTGGTCCCAATTTCGAAGAAGAGAATTTGCAAAAAGTTCTCAATCATTTTCCAAGTTGGTCAAAGAGTATCCTCAAACACGATTTGCAACTGATGCATTGGCTAGAAAGGGTGATGGTCATTATGCTTTAAGACAATTCAAAGATGCTGCAGCTGCTTATAAGTCTGCTATGAATTCGGGCCCACGATCTGAAGAAGGCCAATATTCTGCATATCAATATGGACAGGCCTTATATCGAATTGATGATTTTGAGGGTGCGGTAAAAGCATTCAGAACATTTGCAAGATCCTATCCGCAATCCCCATTATCTGCATCTGCATTGTATTCTGTAGGTTGGACTTTATTCCAACAAAGAAAGTATGATGAAGCAATTCAAGAATTAAAATCATTATTAGTTATCTATCCTTCAACCCAACTTGCTGCAAGAACGCATTATACCATTGCAGACGCATATTATAATCTTGAACGATATGATGAAGCAATAGCTTCATATACTGTTGTAAAAAATCAATATCCTTCTTCGCCATTGGCAGGTGAAGCTGTAAAGAGTATACAATATAGTTTAGAATTCTTGGGAAGGGTAGATGAAGCAAATGTTATTGTAGATGATTTTATTTCAAAGAATCCTCAATCTGAAATCGCCAAAGATTTACTGATGAATAGGGGTCTCAGTTTTTACAATGGGAAGAATTATGCCGGTGCTATTGCTGAATATGAGGCTTTTTTGAAATCAAATAATGATCTAGAAAGAAATGCGGAAGCACTATTCTATCTAGGGAAGAGTTTTGCAAGTTTGGGCGAATCTGCAAAAGCAGAACAATCCTGGAAAGATGTATTCAAGAAATATGGTAAAACTGAATTCGCTCCACTCTCTTTACTAGAGATTGGACTTATGAAAGTAAATGATAAACGTTATCGCGAAGCAGATACGGCCTTTGCGATGGTGATGACTGAATTTCCTGAAAATGCTTCATCGGCTCAAGCCGGATTTGAAAGAGCTCAGATTGCCTCGACACTAGGTGATTCACTACAAGCATTGCGATTATATTCATTAACAGCTGAAACATATGGCAAAACCGAATTCGGTGATCAATCTAGATATCGAATTGCTATGTATTATCGAGCTCGCACAATGTTCGATAGTGCAATTGTCCATTTCAGGCACATTTCAAAACGAATTGAAAATCCAACAATCGCAGCCGAAGCACAATATCGAATTGGTGAATTGTGGATGAAACAAAAAGAATATGACAATGCAATCACAGCATTTTTAGGAGTAAGAGAGCAGTTTAGTTCTATAGAGGATTGGTTCTCTTTATCGTTATTAGGTCTTGGAGATTGTTATGAAACACTAAAAAATTATGATGCCGCAAAGGAAGTGTTTCAAACTCTTATGACGTTAAGACCAGATGATGATTATGGAAAAACTGCAATGGCGAGATTGAAGAGAATCCAGAAGGTGAAACCATGATGATGAGAAGTTTTATACTCCTATTGATGGTTTGTTCTGTCTTTGCGCAAGATAGCAAGAATGCTGCAGATCAGCCTTTGGATTTACAAGAATTCGTCATTACTGGAAAGACTAATGCCGATATAAAAGGTGGATTAAAAATGAAGCCGGCAAAGCCAGGAGTTTTGACTAAAGCAGAACTCGATTCAATCAATACAGATATAAAAATCCCAATTCCTCTATTACCGGCAATACCACTTCCAGTAAGTCCGATGAAGCCTTATTCTGTTAATGGTTATGCAATTGGTGAATTTGGAATATTCGTCACTCCAAAAATACATGCTGGATATTCTTTCTCAACCGGAGGATATTCTATTGATGTGTTCGGTAATTATGAAGGAAGTCAGGGACATATTGACAATGCTGATTTTTCAAAGACCGGAATATCTCTTCAAGCGGCATATGATGCTCCCAAGAAATATGTCTTTTTTGGCGGAAGCAGAACCGAAACTTCTTTGAACTATGCATCAAATCGGTATCAGTTATTTGGTGCTGATAAATCTAATATTGTTGAGCGTAGTATCGATAATTTTGGTGCACAATTAGATGTAAAAGGAACAATTGGATCCTATGCTTATACTATGGGTGCTCTTTGGCAATCATTGACCATGAATACTGATACACTTTCTTTGTCTGATTCGAGATTGAAAGGATATACACAAATTACAACTCAAATGCTTGGTATGTCTATGACTGGAAATCTTAATATTGATCTTCATTCATATGGTGATACATCTTCCTATAATTTCATTCAGGCAGGAGCAAGTGGTACTTGGTCAGAGGATGATCTTACAATCACAATAGGTGCTGGTTTGCAATCAGCTACAAATTCTGCAGGTATACAATTCGGAGCTTTATCTCTGACTGGCAATGCAGACTATAGAATCTCATCTGATATTACTACATCTCTACAATTCAGCAGTGGCTTACAAAATAATTCACTTGCAGAATTACTTTTACGAAATCCGTATTTGGTGCATATGCCAATGATTTCATTCCGCAGAGATGATATTTCGATTACTCCAATTGTCCAGTGGCATCCAGATATAGACTTGACTGCATCATTAAAGGCTATATATCAAAGATCATCCAATATTCCTGTACTGTTACCAAATTCAACAGAACTAGGAAAATTTCAAGGGTTTACAATTGAGTATCTCTCAGGCTCAATCATGAATATTCAATTGGAAGGACAATGGAAGCCATTTCATCATACTAGAATAGGAGGTTTTGCTTCTGTTCTTTCTAGTTCTCTTACAGACTCTTCCTCAGCAATACCAATGATAGCACCACTTACCATTGGCATGCGTTATGAGCGTGATTGGTTCACATCATTTACTTCTATCATTTCGCTAGAATATGTTGATTCCAGAACTGTGACCAAAGATGAATCCATTGAATTGCCATCCTATATTATGGCAAATGTTAGGCTTAATTATACAATTCAAAAAGATCTCGAAGCATTTATTCGGATTGATAATCTCCTTAATTCTTCCGTATATATATGGAATAGGTTTAGAGAGAGAGGAACATTCGTCGCACTCGGTGCGAGATATCTTTTCTAAGAGGAAGAGAGAATATGAGTAATCAACAAAATCCACAGGATGAATTCGGAGGTTTTGGTGAATCTGATGAACAAACCTTCTTGCATGACAAATCAAAATTGTTTTCAGCAAGTGAATCTACATCATCTTCATCAAAAAAAACTGAATCCAAAGAAACTGGCTCTGGGTTTATTTCCTATGTACAACCAGATATCCCGCCCGAAGATGAACAGTCTTCAGTGAAGAAAATGGCAGTGATTGCAATTGCCACTATCTCTGTATTCATTATTATTTGGTTATTAATCCCATCAAATGATGGAGAAAAAACAAATCCTGAGCAGATTGCGGGTAATGATACTATAGCTGAAAAAACTGTGGAAGAAGAACAGAAGCAGGCTCAAGCCACAACTGTGGAACAGGATTCGATTGCTCGTGTTCAAGATTATTTGGCACGTATGCAAATGTCACAAGGACAGAATATCGGCAATAATGAACAGGGAAATGATGTTTCGAATGCAGAAACAGAAGCTCCTGAGAAAAAAGTTGTTCCCCCTGATCCAATTCCTGCAAAGAATTTTCCTGAATATCGAGAAGTTGAGGATTCAAAGCTTAGTGAATCTATTCAAAAAGATCAGCCTGTTCAGCAAAAGAATAGAGCTCAAAAGCCTGTCGCTGAGAACAAGAAAAAACAAGAGAAGAATATTGCTAAAAAGTCTGTAAAGGATATTGCAAATAAGAAAATAGCTGAAAAGCCGAGCAATCGTAAACAAAGTCAACAAGATCAAGTATTAAGTGAAACCTTCGTAGATAAAGAACCGATTAATAAGAATCAAGAAATCAAGAAGGAAGTTAAAAGTACTTCTGGTGAAGAATATTCTGTTCAGGTTCTTTCTAGCATTTCTAAACAAGAAGCTGATAGAGCATTAAAGACTTTGAAGTCAAAAGGAATTTCCTCTGCATTGATAAGTAAAAAATCACTGAATGGAAAAACATGGTATCGAGTTCGTTTTGGGTCTTTCGAGAATAGAAACCAAGCTCAAAGTGCTGCAAAGAAGGCTGGATATTCTCATTCATGGATAGATAGAGTAAAGTGAGCACATAATGTCATTGAGAGAGCGATATAATGAAACCCAATTTACCTATAGTATCAAAGTGCTCTGGGATCGCTATGCAGCTCGTGGATTTTTCATTGCATTTATATTGATGTTAGTGCTCCTCTTTTGGTTTTCTCAAACGAGTATTGTTATCGAGCCATATAAACAAGAAGTCAATTCCAATCCAATCATTTTATTGAATTTCGGAGATGGAGATGGGACTGGTAGAAGTAAAGGAAATTTGTCAAAAGAGGGGGCTTCTTCTTCAGGAGCAAAACCTCTGAATCCACTAGAAGATGCCGGCAAAGTACAGTCTAGTTCATCAGCGAAAGATCCATTATCAACTTCCAATCCAATAGCCAAAGATAATGTTTCATCCACGAATAAATCTGATTCGGATTCATCAAAGGGGCAAGGCAGATCAGTAGGTGCAGGTAGTGGATCAGGAACAGGTTTGGGAGAAAAGGGAACAGGTCCTGGAAAAGGCATGGGTTTGGGTGATATAGAATGGGGTGGAGGTGGAAATCGTACTGTTCTAAATAAGATATTGCCTCCCAGTCCAGGAAATCTCGATAGATTGGTCTCTATAAAGATTCGTTTTACAGTATTGCCCGATGGTACAGTAGGTGATATGCGGCCGATGACTAAAGGAGATCCTAATTTAGAGTCTGTTTCCCTCAGAACTTTAAAAAAGTGGAAGTTTAACCGACTTGATTCAGAGATTCAGATGACTGGTACAATAACATTCACTTTTAAGCCAAATTAGTCGTGAATCAAGATGGAAATTGATCAAATAATCCAATTCTTGGAACATTTACCTGTTTCTCTCATAGTAATTATTGGGATAATTCTCCTCTTAATTGTGCTGAAAGTGGCACGCAGTTTCATTAAATTTGCACTGTCTGTTTTCGCGTTAATTATACTCGCTCTCGTCATTTTGAAACTTCTCAATCAACCTTGATATGTCACAAACTATCGGAATCATCGGTACAGGATATGTTGGACTTGTTACCGGAACATGTTTTGCTGAAAGTGGTAATAATGTACTCTGCATAGATGTGGATCAACATAAAGTTGGAACATTGCAACAAGGCAAAATGCCAATTTATGAACCTGGTCTAGAGCATTTGCTTGAAAGAAATATTAGCAATGGTCGATTGAAATTTTCAACAGATTTAGAGCATGCAGTAAAGCAATGCGCAATTTTGTTTTTATGTCTGCCAACCCCTCCTGGCGAAGATGGATCTGCTGATCTAAACTATGTAATGGATGCTGCAAAGAATATTGCGGAGATCATTAAAAAAGAGCAGATATCTGAATTTAGAATATTAGTTAATAAAAGTACGGTACCAGTAGGTACTGCTGATAAAGTGCGCATGATTTGTAGAAAACATGCGCCTGGCTTTGATATTGAAGTTGTAAGCAATCCTGAATTTTTGAGAGAGGGATTTGCTGTTGAAGATTTCATGAAACCAGATCGAGTAGTTGTTGGTACTTCAAATGAACGAGCAGAAGATGTGATGCGTGATTTATATGAACCATTCTTGCGCAGTGGAAATCCAATTTATGTTATGGATGAGAAGAGTGCTGAAATCACCAAATATGCAGCTAATTGCTTTTTGGCAATGCGAATTTCCTTCATGAATGAACTCTCTGAATATTGTGAAACCATTGGTGCGGATATTGAAAATATTCGCATTGGTATTGGTTCTGATTCACGCATTGGCAAGCGCTTTCTCTTTGCAGGAATTGGTTATGGAGGAAGTTGCTTCCCCAAAGATGTTAAAGCATTAATACATTCTACAGATGCAGTAGGAACTCCACTTGGAATTATACATGCAGTAGAAGAAGCAAATGCTAGACAAATCAATCGATTTGTAGATAAAATTATAAATAGACTAAATAACGCAAAAGATTCAAAGATTGCATTATGGGGATTGTCATTTAAACCTAATACAGATGATGTTCGCGAAGCTCCTGCATATACAATCATTGATAGATTGTTAGATGTTGGTGCGACAATATCAGTATATGACCCTGAAGCAATGCCGAATACGAAGAATATATATGGTGATGCTATATACTATGCTAATTCAGCATATGATACACTGAAGGATGCTGATGTATTGATTATTGCTACTGAATGGAATGAATTCCGTAAACCTGATTTTTCTGTTCTACGTTCTTCGATGAAACGAGCATTGATTTTTGATGGTAGAAATTTATTCGATCCTGAGTCTATTGCTGCTGAAGGATTTGAATATCACAGCATTGGTAGATTAGCAACTGGCATCAAATCTTGAGCATATTCCTGATATTGCTTTTCACATCTCATTGAACGATTCTATGTCATTGATCGATTTCGTTCTTCTGCTTTTTGGTGCAAAAACATTGATTTTTGCATTTGGTGCGGCACGATCAAGAAGAATCCGGCTCGATCGTAATTCCTCATTAAAAGAATGTGTTTCTATTGTTATTCCAGCAAGGAATGAACAAGAAGCTTTGCCACATTGTCTAGAATCCCTCCTTGAAAGTACAGATTCAAATATAGAGTTTATCATTGTAAATGATCGCTCCACTGATCAAACACAATCAGTCATTGATTCATATTGTCAAAAAGACAGTCGAGTTGTTTCAGTTCAATTGACAGAAGAAAGGGAAGGTAATTTAAGAGGAAAACCAGGTGCTTTACACGAGGGAATTAAGAAGTCAACAGGTTCAATAGTCATCATGTCTGACGCTGATTGCACATTTCCGAAAGATTGGATTCGAACAATTGGAAATGCTTTCTATGCAGATTCACATATTGGAATGATTGCAGGTTTTACTACTATCAATGCTACATCAACATTTCACCATTTGCAAGATATGGAATGGTTGATGAATCATACTTTGGCCTCTGCCTCTATGTCTCTTGGACAACCGCTTGGTTGCTTTGGAAATAATCTAGCAATCAGAAAATCTGTCTATAATTCAGTTGGAGGATATGCTGGTATACAATTTTCAGTAACTGAAGATTTACAACTATTAATTGAAATATCAAATGCAGGACATGGAATATTATATCCTTGCAATTTTGCTAATGCGGTAAGTACTGAGCCATGTTCAGATTGGAAGAGCTTTGTTAGTCAACAACATCGCTGGGTGCGAGGTTCTTCAGCTTTGGGCTGGAAGAAATACCTTTTCGCATTCTTTGCTTTTGTCTTTTGGATATCGCTTATTTATGCTGGCATTATGAATGAATGGAATGGTATGGCGGCGATATTAGCAATGCGAATATTTGGGGATTGCATTATTGTGATGCCATCATTATTCGCATTGCGAAGAGTGAATCAAATTCCTTGGATGATTCCAGGAATGATATTTATGATTTATATCGAGATTATGGTTGCTTTCCTTTTACTCAGAAAAGACGTGCATTGGAAAGGTCAAATATTCCGATAATTACTTTTTCTGCATTGCTGCTTTAACAAAGCTGATAAATAGGGGATGTCCTTTCACTGCTCTAGACTTGTATTCAGGATGGAATTGAACACCAACAAACCATGGGTGATTTTTCAATTCGATAATTTCTACTAATGTTGTATCAGGTGAAACGCCGCTCAATTTCATGCCATGATCTTCCAAAGTTTTGCGATAAGCATTATTGAATTCATAGCGATGTCTATGCCTTTCCTGAATTGAATCTACTCCATAAGCCAAATGCGCAATAGTACCTTTGCGAATTGTGCATGGATATGATCCAAGTCTCATCGTGCCACCTTTATCGGTAACTTGCTTTTGAGTAGACATAAGGTGAATGACCAAGTCCTTTCCTTTTTTGAATTCAGCTGAATGAGCATCCTTAATACCTGCAACATTGCGAGCGAATTCAATCACAGCACATTGCATCCCAAGACAGATGCCAAAAAATGGTATCTTATTTTCACGTGCATATCGAATAGCTTCAATTTTGCCTTCAATACCTCTTGAACCAAAGCCAGGGGCTACAAGTATGCCCTGCATGCCCTTTAGAGCAGTTGCAACATTTGTTTTATTGATATTCTCAGAATCTATCCAAGTGATTTCTACTTTAGCATTATTGATTGCACCAGCATGAACAAATGCTTCAAGAATACTCTTATAAGAATCTTTCACTTGATTGTATTTGCCAATTAATCCTATGTGCACAGTATGTTTTGGTTGCTTGATCCGATTAACAAATTTGGTCCATGTATCCATGTCCAATTTGCCGAGTGACATTGCAAACTTCTTAAGTACTATTTGGTCGAGATTGCGTTTTGCGAGACTGAGAGGCACTTCATAAATGGTTTCTGCATCGAGAACTTCAATAACTGAGTCTTCTTCAACATTACAAAATAGGGCAATCTTACTCTTTAATTCCTTATTGATTGGTTGCTCAGTTCTGCAGAGGAGAATATCGGGTCGAATTCCCATTTCCATCAACATTTTTACCGAATGTTGTGTTGGTTTTGTTTTAAGTTCACCTGCGGATTTGATGTATGGAACATATGTCAGATGAATATTAAGTGTGCTTTTGGGACCTTTCTCCATACATAATTGTCTGACTGATTCCATGAATGGTAAAGACTCAATATCCCCAACAGTTCCACCAATTTCGATGATGACAATATCAAATAGTTTATCATAAATTGTCATTCGTCTTTTAATTTCATCAGTGATATGTGGAATCACCTGTACGGTTTTGCCTAGATACTGTCCTTGACGCTCTCTTTGAATCACTTCAAAATATACTTGACCCGAAGAAACAGAATTTGCTCTTGTTCCATCAACATCAAGATAGCGCTCATAATGTCCAAGATCAAGATCGCATTCCGCTCCATCATCAGTAACATAGACCTCGCCGTGTTGCTGAGGATTCATTGTTCCTGGATCCACATTAATATATGGATCAAACTTCATGATAGTGACCGATAATCCTCTTTGTTTAAGAAGTAAACCAAGGGAGGCGGAAGCAATTCCTTTTCCAAGTGAAGAGAGAACACCACCTGAAATGAAAATGTATTTCGTTTTCTTAGCAGCCATGATCAGAAAGTAAATGTTGTGAGTAAATGACCTTATAATAGAAAAGGAGACGCGAGTGCATTGCTGAATCGCGTCTCCCCAAAGACTTTTCGCGAATTAAATCACATATGTTGAATAACAGCATCGCCAAATGCAGAACATGATACTTCAGTTGCACCTTCCATTAATCGTGCAAAATCATATGTTACTGTTTTAGCTGAAATGGCACCATCCATACCTTTGATGATAAGATCAGCTGCTTCATTCCATCCTAAATAACGAAACATCATTTCACCAGAAAGTATCACTGATCCGGGATTTACTTTATCGAGTCCTGCATATTTTGGGGCAGTACCATGCGTTGCTTCAAAAATGGCATAACCATTGTCATAATTGATATTTGCACCTGGTGCAATACCAATTCCACCTACTTGTGCAGCTAAAGCATCGCTGATATAATCACCATTTAGATTCAATGTAGCTATCACATCATATTCAGCTGGTCTGGTCAATATTTGCTGAAGAAATGCATCTGCAATTGAATCTTTGACCAATAATTTATCTCCAGGATTTCCACCGCAATCGTCCCAACCAATAGCTACATCAGAAAATTCTTCTTTTACGAGTTCATAGCCCCAATCTCTGAAAGCACCTTCAGTGAATTTCATGATATTACCTTTATGAACCAATGTCAAACTCTTGCGATTTTGACTTATAGCATATTTCAAGGCTGCACGGATGAGTCTTTTGGAGCCAGGAGCAGAAACTGGTTTGATTCCTAGACCAACAAGATCTGGGGCTTCTGTACCAAATCGAATCTTCTTATGAAATGCAGGGAAAGATGTTTCAAGAAATGAAAGTAAGGAAGCAGTATCTTCAGCACCAGCTTTGAATTCAATTCCAGCATAAATATCTTCTGTATTCTCGCGGAATATGATCATATCCACAAGTTCAGGACGCTTTACAGGAGATGGTACACCTTGAAAATATCGTACAGGTCTCAAACAAACATATAAATCCATCAATTGACGGAGCGCAACATTGATAGAACGAATGCCGCCGCCAACTGGGGTTGTTAGAGGACCTTTGATGCCAACTACATATTCTCTCAAAGCTTTTAATGTATCTTCAGGAAGCCAAGTATTTGGTCCATATACTTCATTAGATTTTTCGCCGGCAAAAACCTCAAACCACTCAATCTTTTTTGAACCACTATAAGCTTTCGCAACGGCTGCATCAAGAACGCGAACAGATGCTGCCCAAATGTCCGGACCAGTACCATCACCTTCAATGAAAGGTATGATTGGATTATTAGGAACATTGAGAGATCCATCAGGATGAACGGTGATTTTTTCACCTTGTAGAGGTGTATTTAATTTTTCATACGACATGAGGTAAGATCCAATGCGGAAACAAAGAGATTGTTAAACAACAAAGTTAGAGATTTGGCATGAAATCGCGTAGAGAAATATGTATTATCTCCTTTCTTTTATAGGTGTTCTTACTTCAATAATGACTGTTCTTGAATATGCCCTCCCTTGAGGAGAGTCATTTTCGAAGGGAATCTCTTTTCCACCCATTGGAATAATTGTATATGCCCCCGCAGGGAGTCCTAGAAATTGGCTCACTTGTTTGCAACGAGCTTCAGATAATGCATGATTATAGGTAGAATCCCCGGTTCGATCAGTATAACCTGTGATTGTTATAACAGAATTGGGTTTGATAGACTGTTTTATTGTATTTGCAATATTCTGATTTGCAGGGCTAAGACTTGATTTATCAAATTCAAAGAGAATCAAGGCGAAACGCTCTATCAACGTATCATTTATCTGTAATTCCTGCTTATTCCGTAAAGTGATTCTTTCTGTTGCTATATCCATATTCCAGGAATGATTGATTCCAAGAGTGTCAATAGCATGTAATATGACTTTAAGCGGCGTGCTGGACATTTGGCTTGACGGGGAAATTGTCCATGTGAATGTACTATCTGGGATTGAACCTCTCCCATTAAAGATATGAACAATTGAATCTCTATCCTTTATGGTGATTTCCCAGGATTGTATTGCTTCACCTGCTTGAATCTTTGGTTGTATGGCCAAAATCGGTGGATTCATGGTGCGAGTAATGGTTCTTTTCTTTACTGGACGCAATAATGAGGGATCTTTTGATGTGATTTCAGCTCTAGCATTTTCTTGTTGTCCATCAATTATTGTTGGATTAGTAGGAGTTCGAGGCAATTTACCAGCATTTATGGACATCTTATTAGCACTTATGCCCCAAATTGACTGCATATAAGACTCTATATTCTTTGCTCTTTGAAGAGTAATATTGGGGACATCATCTTCAGGTAATCCATTGGTAAAACCTGAAATATCAAATGCTGCAGATGAGGCCTTTGCTCTACTTCCAATGATATTGAGCATGTCTCGATATATGCCAAGGGTTGAAGATTGCAGTGAGTCTTCTTTGAATAATCCAGCTTGCGATGTTAAGAGAAGTTGCTGATTTGTTCCACCCAGATCCGATGAGCCTTGTTCGTAATAAATGTATGGCAGCAGAGGGAATGTTTCAATTTGCTCCCATTCTTCAATCTTTATCACAGGCTTAATGGTTTGATTACCCTTACCATCAAGACCAAATACAATAATATTTCCTTTGTAAACTGGGGGAGTATAGACAGTGGAAATATATGTTTCACTAATTAGGATTGTATCAGTGCGAATACCACTGTTTTCACTGCCCTTGATATATCCTTTTTGACTTTCATTCAATATTGTTGAATTGGTCTTTGCAATTGCTGATGCTATGATTATTGTATCTCTTCTATACACAGTATCAATAATGATTTTGGGGTCTTTGCTTGGAACCATTCCAAATTGCAATGCCAAACCAAGTTGAATTCTACTAATATTCCAATCATAAGATGTGAGCGATTGGAGTGGATAATGATATTCTATACATGGTACAAGCAGAGAAGTTGTAGAAATTGGCAAGTCATAGGAATATGACAATGAAAGTGTAGTTTGAAATGTTGATATATCAGGGATTGAACCTGATGTTTCATTACGAATTCCTCTTCCATCAGGGAATGATGCATTATTCGGTGTGATAAGAGTTTCTCTTTGATTGAATGATTGACTCATTATATAATTCAATCCTAAACCTGCTGAAAAATCACCTCCAATTGGTACGGCATATGATAGCATAGGTCTAGCAGAAATCTGAGTAATCATGGATTCAATTGAGTGGCGAACAATGATATCACGAGCAATAGTATCAAATGGGAATGCTGAATTACGAATAAATTGATTGCCAATTTTTTCATCACTTGAAATCGTTGCTCCAGGACTATTGATCCCTCCAAATAAACGAAAACTCATATTTTCAGTAATGGGAAATCGAAGAAGTAAACCGATATCATAGCCAAGGCCTGTACCGGATCTTTCAGAAAAACAACATGTAGGATATCCAGGAAGATCTTTAAAACCGGTAGAATGCATGCTTTGCATGATTGCGCTATAAGGACCAATAAACCAAGCAGGTTTTTCAACTTGTGAGTATAATGCCGTTGTTGTAGCAATCACAAGTATTGCATTTATGAAAAAATCCCTGAAAAGTTTCATGTATAATCCTTAGCTAAAGTCAATTTTTTCGAAAACACTAACAAGATTTCGATATTCACTATCTATTGGCATGCTTTCATTTGTTTTTGGATTCAATTGTACAAGCACTGATTGAGCTGAAATGAGAACTGTTTTGTCAGGTATTGATACAATCAATTGATCAAATACAAATGAAGATGTTCCGATACTAGTAATTCTTGTCAATACTTCATATTGTTTGTCAAAGAGTGCTGGAGCAATATAGTTGATCTCGGTCTTGGCAATTACGAAACGATGTGTATCAATGAAAGTACGTTCATTCATCTCTAAGCCTAAAGCTCTAAAATATTCAACTCTAGCATCTTCGAGCCAATAGAGATAGATGATATTGTGAACGATATTTTGTCTGTCTACCTCAAATGTTTTCACCCTTCCAGACAATACATGGTGATATGCACTGAAATCAAGATTTTCAAATCGTTTATCTAGAGATTTCATTGAAGTTCCTTGACAATACTCTCAAAACTCTGAATAAATATCAAAGCTGCTGCTTTTACTTCTTGAAGTGTGATATCTCTATGAAATACTGCTCTCAAACATTGTCCTCTACCTGATGAAATCTCCAAACCTCTTTTTGAACATTCATTACGTAAAGACTGTGGATCAGATGCTGTTCCGCAATCTATGATGAGAATATTTGTTTCTACTTTCCCACCTGAATTAGCTAGAGTACATGATGTTTGATTGAAAATTAGATCTGCAAACATTCTTGCTTTTTCATGATCTTCCTGTAAAGTATCTCGGTGATTTTCTAATGCATGAATACCTGCTGCAGCCAATATTCCAGATTGTCTCATCCCACCACCAAGTAATTTTCTCCAATGTCTAGCAAATTCCACTTGATCTTTTGATCCGATGAAAACCGAACCTGCTGGTGCGCCTAAGCCCTTTGAAAGACACACAGAAAGTGTATCAATATTTCGAGTATATTCTTCTGCTGATATTCCTGTTTCTGCACATGCATTCCAAATGCGGGCGCCATCACAATGTAAGGGTATTCCTTTATTATGAGCAAATGCAGAAATCTCCTCAATGGACGAAAGAGAAAGGATTGTGCCACCATGTCTATTATGTGTCTGTTCAATACAAATCAATGATGTTCTTGGGAAGTAATAATCTCCAGGCCGAATAGCCTCATCGATAGATGAAATAGTAAGTTCACCTTTTTCTGAAGGAATGCAATACATCTGCACTCCAGATATAATGGAAGGTGCAGCTGTCTCATAATGAAAGATATGCGATTCACCTTCAACAATGATTTCATCACTTCTTTTTGTGTGTATAGCAATAGCAATTTGATTACTCAACACACCGGTTGGAATAAATAGTGCAGATTCTTTACCGAAAAGCTCTGCTATCATTGATTGTAATCTATTTACAGTGGGGTCTTCTGCATAAACATCATCTCCTACTTCTGCTTCGGCCATTGCTTTGCGCATCTCAATGGTTGGCTTTGTGACAGTATCACTTCGTAGATCAAATTTGATGGAATTCATCGATTCTCCTGTGCGGCTTGATAAACAGTGGAATTAGCTGGATCCAATTGAGATAAATTGGTAAATACACCAGTATCAGCATATCCTTTGAATAGATCTGCCAATTCTTGGAATTTGGCATTGAAAAAAGCTTCCATGAATTGACTGCGCATTGTAACTTTCGATTTTTTGAATTGTGCCATTTGCTCGATGATTGTAGCAAATAATGGCAATCCTTGCGATTTATCTTTATTGACAGCTTCTAAACCATCAAAGTGATAAGAGAAGATAAGTCTTCTGAATTCTTCATATAGTAAATCTGATGCTTCTGTGGAAAGTCCAAGTTTTGAAGGAACGGATGGATCGGGAGTCATGGGATAACCAGTGACATTTGCTCCTGCTCCTGCACGACAAATCACTTTTGCTTTTTCATAATAGGGAGTTCCATCTAGTTCGGCAAATGTGTCTAGAAACATACCGATGGACATCAACATATAGTAATCGATTGGAGAAGATAAAGCATTGAATCGATTGGCCTGGAAAGACATCATATTTCCCGGAGCATATTCAAATGTCCATTGTTTGTCCATAGCTCTCATGAGTAATGATTTAGAACCATCTTCTAAGATAGTATATGACATCACAGTAAGTATACCACTATAGGTATTATTCGGTCCTCTGGAAGTAATTGTGATGCCAATGTCAACAGGTACTTTTGGTTTATCCCACTCAGATTCAGAATACCTTTGTGTATTGATATAGTTTATGATGTCCTGTCGAAGATTTTGAATATCGATTCGATTATCAAATGAAATATTCTTTAAATCTACATTTACTTGTAACTCAATTTCTTGTGCATGGAGAATCGGGCAGATATTCAGTACAAATACTATGGCAAAAAATATGAAATTTCGCATTGAATGACCTTTGTTAGGGGAATATGATAACTATTGCGAAAATACTATGCTTGGGAGCCATCGGCAACTATTTTATGGTAAATCTTCAAGCCCAAACAAGATTCTCTGAAATTCATGGCAGTATAATAGGAATGACTTCTCCAGTGCATTGTGGAAGCTTGCATCCTTCACTTTCAGCAATTGATTCATCGAGTCATATTGGATTATCATTGCTTCCTATTCCATTGGGAATTGGAGAACTATCGAGAGTTGCTATTTGTGGGGATATTCATTTGCAACAATTCACGGAATTCCACTGTAAGACAGAATTAATGAAGATTGATCAATTTTCAATGATGCAATGTGATATATCCACATCATGGAATGCATATGATATGCCCATTATCCCCGGATTTGGAATACAATCAGAGTTCGTCTCATTTAATGATGGCATTCTTCATTGTACTGAACTTGATATTGGACTTGGTGCTATCATGAGATTAGATGGCCAAGTTGCTGCTGGGATTTTGTTCAAATATCCAATTGCAAAGCCTATGGAGGGTTTTGCTGCAAGTTTTACGCAACCGCTTTTAACAATAGGCTTAGGATTTATGCCTTATGAAGCCATGGCTCTAGACATAGATCTGATTATGACTGAATATACTTCCGGACTTAGGCCTAGTATTTCGTGGAAACTCAATCGTAATATTCATACTCAAATTGGATTTTCATTGCCACATTCTTCTGGTACATTTGGATTGAGTATGTTGCTAGATGATATTTTTGTACAAGCAAATATGTTTAATCACATGTATTTAGGAATTTCTTGGCAAATCAGTATGAGATATTGCCCAGATATAGACTTATAGAGCACTGTTATGGCAAAACAAAAAACACTTTTTGAACAATTAAAGAGCGCAGAACATCATGAACCTCTAATAGAGAAATCTATTTTTTCAAGTCGTGGTGTTCGAATAGCATTTATTACAAGTATAGTCATCCTAACAGGCTTCATGTTCCCAAATCAAAGAGCAATCAATGAGAATGGTGAAGATGTTCGGCAAGTTGATATAGGCGTTCTTTGGATGAATGAAACAATCAAAGCAGAATTCCCTTTTGCGATCATAAGACCTGAGTCTGAGATTGAACTTGAAAAGGAAAGGGTGCTAAAAAATTCTCCAGTTATATGCTTAAATATTGACAATGCTAGAATTGAGGCTGAAGCCAAGTTGTCAGCTTTACTTCAGTTATGCGAAGGCAAATTGCAAGAATCAGGAATGCTAAGTGAGATGACTGTAAAAAGTATTGTAGAATTCCCGCAACAAAAAAGAAGTGTCATTGCTCAAATTCTACAGAAATATAGACAAGAACTTATTTCTTCATTTTATGAAAAAAAACCATTGATTTCTATCGCCATATCATCTCTTTCAGATACAGTGTATATCCGTGATAATAAGGGTATTGATATGCCTGTGTTGAAATCTGCATTTTCAGATTCTATGTTCATACGCGGACAGATATCAGAATTATTTGCTGATAAATTACAGATGCAAGAGGTGGAGAAAGTTGTAACATCTATGATTGCAATTCTAAAGCCTAAGTATGAAGTATCAAAAGCGTTAACTCAAGAATCAAAGTCAGATAGATTGGCATCAATTCCTCGAACTCTAGGAATTGTCAGAGCAGGAGAGATACTCATAAGAAAAGGGGAACGATTCGACAGATTATCTGCATTGAAAGTTCAATCTTATGTAAGTAATCGCGATAATACAGATACTTCAACATATTCGTGGAGTATTCTACTAGGAAGCATAGGGCATTCTTTTCTTATCTTTTCTATGATGATACTCTATTTGTACTTTATAAGACCTGCCATATTTGCAAATCATTATCAACTATTTGGTTTATTAGGGGTTGTTTTAATTGCTCCTATTTTCTCATGGTTAACAGTATTTATGAATAGTGCATATCCATTGGAATATGCTGTTATTGTACCTGCTTTATCAATGTTGATTGCTATTCTATTTGATTCTAGAACTGCATTCTATAGTACTGTTGTCATGGCATTGCTAATAGCAGGTGTAAGAGGTAGCGATTATTCAGTTGGACTTGCAATGATGATCGGTGGAATGGTAGCTGCTTATAGTGTGCGTGATATTCAGTCCAGAACACAATTATTCGCGTCGATTACATATGTATTTCTTGGAATGTCTGTAAGTATCGCATCTATTGGTGCAGAACGATCATTGAGTTGGAATGAAATGTATCCTCAATTGATTGTTGCTGGTATTAATGCTGTTTTTTCACCCATATTTACTTTCGGTGTACTATATCTTATCGAGCGTGTATTCCCCGTCACAACTGACCTGAAAATTGATGAATATGATTCACTGGAACATCCATTATTAATAGAAATGAATGAAAAAGCTCCAGGTACTTTTCAGCATACCATGACAATTGCTCGGCTAGCGGAAAGTGCTGCTCATGCTATACATGCAAATGCTTTACTTGCAAAAGTTGGTGCATTATATCATGACATAGGAAAAATCCCCAAAGCTGAATACTATGTTGAAAATCAGATAAATATCGAAAACAAACATAATCATCTACCACCAAAAAAGAGCGCATCAATCATCAAGGAACATGTTCATGACGGGATTGAACTCGCAAAGGAGTATAAGCTTCCCCAGAGAATTATTGATTTTATTCCAATGCATCATGGTACTATGCTCGTCAAACATTTTTTTGCCAAAGCGGTTGAACTTTCTCAGAATGGGGAAGGACCTACAATCGTTAATGAAGAAGATTATCGATATACAGGACCTAAGCCAAATTCAAAAGAAACAGGTATACTCATGTTAGCTGATGCTGCAGAAGCTGTTGTTCGATTGAATAATGCTGAAACAAAAGAGGATATTGAACTCATTCTTCAAGGAATCATCAATGATAGAATGCTTGATGGACAATTGGATGAATGTCCATTAACAATAGCCGAGATAAATGAGATAAAAGAATCATTTATTAAGAATCTACTGGGAATGAGACATCACCGAGTATCATATAAAGAGATTCCTGATAAGAAGTAATAAAAAAAGCCCGCTCCAGTTATGAAGCGGGCTTTTTTGTTTGTAGTTACTTTATTTAGCAATGATGAGTTGCACTTGATTGGAATATGGTCCGGATTTCATGATGCATGTATACATGCCAGCAGGCAATGTATGTGCATTGATGCTAAGTTGATATGAACCTTCCTTTACATGCCCTTCAAGCAATGTGTGCACTTTTTGTCCCATTGAATTGTATAATTCAATGATTGTATTTGTTGAAATACCGATTGAATAGTCAATCATTGCAATATCAGAAGCAGGGGATTGGCCAGATATGCTCAAAGCATAGCCAAGTCCTGAACCTCTGATGAAACGTCCATTTGCAAAACATATAGGTGAAAGCTTCAAAGTTGAAGTATCATTGTCTATAACCAAGCACTTTGCAAATACATCTTTTGTTTTGGCATCAACAAAAACATTAAATGCTGTGGAATCACCTAAATAAGCATTGAAGTCTAATTCAAATAAATCCTTTTTGCCTGAGAGTCCAGGAGAACCAGAACCAGAAACTGTCAAAGTATTTCCACTCAAAGTAGGTGTCCATGTCCAGCCATTCAGTGAACGAACAGTGCCTGTGAAATCTAGGTCTTTAGAATCATAATTTACCAAGATATCCATTGCATTAATTTGAGCTGTACCTACATTGCCTTGAATATCTGCATTCACCTTGAAAGCAATTTTTTGTCCCGGTGTAACTTCGCCTGGATTGATTGATGAAGTAATAGCAACAGGTAATGTTATTGCTTCAGCATTTACAGTAACATTCCGTTCACCAAGTTGTGCTGTCACAGAATATGAACCAGTTGTACTTGGAGTAAATACAATCAAATAATTGTGATTTGTATTCGCGGGAATTTTGAAATTGCCCAATGGTGAAATGCTAAATTGATTCGTTGCGCCTGATGCTGAATTTGTTGTTTCAACATCATAGCTGCTCACATTCGGATAAGGAATAGTAATAATTGGATTTTCACAAGCATTGAACTTACCTAGATTAATCACTGTGTCAGGTAAGAAACCTGTACCACATAATTCAACAGTATCCGGAACATTGCGAGCATCAGTCAAGATTTCAACAAAACCACTACGTAAACCTTTTTTCTGCGGAATGAATATCGCTGAAATATCTTGTGATTTACCCAAATCAATGTCAAAAGGAGCTGATGGAGTGAAGGTTTCAAATTCAATTGGTGGGATTGGCTTGATTGAAAGTACTTTCAATGGACCTTGTCCCATATTCTTAATTACCAATGCATTTGCTTTAGGTGCAGATTTTGTACCAATGCGAGTAGAATCAAAACAGTTCTTTGAATACTCAGGTGCGCCGATACATCCATTACCTTGAACTCTTGCACCAAATGATGGAGCTTTGATATTTGGATCAATCGTAGAAACTGCTGTAACAAGCACAGAATCCCATAATCCATTTGCATTCACTGTTGGAGCAAATTCAACTGTAACGGAAACTGTTTGTCCTTTAGTAAGCTTAGCTGGAAGAGTTGGTACATTGAGCAACTTGAAAGTGCCATTATTTTGAAGTAATGTGATAGAATTAATAGCAAGTTCACTATTACCATCATTAGTGATAATGACATTCTTTTGATCTTTACCGCCAACAGGAACGCAATTCCAAATTGCATCAGTGGCTGAAGCAGTAAGCTGGGCTTCTCCTTCTCCAGATAATTGCACTTTCGCTTCAACACAAACGGTGTCAAGGCCAAGATCAATAAATGCTAGCCTTTTGCCAACAGCAGTGGGAATAAATTCTGTGGTAATCTCTAAATGTCCACCCGGCTTAATTGTGAATGTATTTGAAGGATCACCAACTGAAGGGTTACCATTCCTATCAATCATGCGATAACTTGTAATCGCAAAATCTCCAGGGTTTGCGCCACCTATTGACATCTTACCATTAATGAGAATATTGCTCTTGTTTTCAAGTGCTTTTGTAACGATAACACTTCTTCTGCTTCCAACAAGTGTATTTGCAAAAGTTGTGTCTTCCACATGGATATAATCACATGGTTCAATTGCTTCACCACAAATAGTCATTTTTACAACGGGTGAACATGTTGCATAAAATGTTAATGTAGCGCAATGTTCTCCAGGTGAAGTAGGTGTGAACAATATTTCAATAGGTACGGTATCGCAATTGACAGAAGGGAAGAGACGGCCATTTAATACTGATTTTAAGCTGAATTGAGGATCTGAAACACCAACGCTATCGATGAATGTATCTAGATTACCATCATTACAAATACCAGTACTTAGTACTTTGTCTTTAGGTGTTCCAACTGCAGTTACACCAACATTGAAACGAATATTTGAATCAATGCTATATAATCTTGCTTTTGCAAGAGGGAAAGGAACAAGACTGGAAGATTGACTTGAAGGAGTACCACAGAATTTTGTGATGAATCCATCTGTTTGTCCCGCTGAATTGATGGTCTTATTTCCTGGATTTTTTGTCATTGATCCTGAAAATGTTCCTGTTTCGTATAAACAACCATCTTTATCAGTTGCATTTAAAGCTGTATAAGGTTTTCCTTGTGTTTTAGTTGGCTGAAGATCTAGCCAATTTCCTGCAGGGTCAAATACAGCTGTAAATGGTTTCCATACAATTGGCTGAGTACGATTTGTGATTGTTGCTTTTGTTCCATCACGCATCGTTGCTGTTAAAACACCTTTATACATACCTTCAACATATACTCTCTTTTCAAATGGATCCCATGCAATGCGTTCGCCATATGCTTCAGCAGTTGGATTTGTTGCTGTTGCACCAAGAGTTTGAACGATAACAGTTCCTCCATCAGGCTCAACACGAGCCATAAAGAAGTTCTTACCTGTTAAGCTTGATGATTTTTTGGTTACAAATCCAAATGTGGATTCACCGATAAAGTGACCTGTAACATATGCAGCATTATTATCACCAGCTGCAATACCTGTTATAGCATCAGCACCCGGTCCGCCAATATTCTTCACGAATTGAACATTACCACCAACATCTAGTTTTGCAAAGAATCCATCTCTACTACCGGAAGTGCTGACCATTGGTTTGCCATCAAATGATCCATTGCCTTCGAAATTTCCAGCAACATAAGAGAATTGAGCATCAGGAGACAATGCAATGCTTACGCTTGAATCTGTCAATGTTCCACCTATATTCTTAACCCACACATATGTTTTTGAAGGTGGAAGACCTACACGAATTTTATATTGACCTTTTGTACTAAGTTTCTTTAATTCATCTGAAGACCAAATATACTTGAGTCCCTTCGCTTTGTCGGTGAGAAGATTCCAAGTTACTCCATTATCAGCACTATATTGAATGATAACTTCCTGCGTGGAATCAACTCCAGCCCAAAGGATTGTTAAATCATTACAAGTTGAACGAATCTCTGAATTAATTGGATCGAGTAGTTGAATATCAGCAGAGCCACCAACTAATGGAATTAGTGGGGGATCACAAGGATTACCTTTGATACGAAGTCCGCTTTGTCTGAAGTCCAGAGTTGTACCTTGTGTAAATCTCACACCAATAATTGCAGTCTTGCCTGAATCAATTACTTGCGGAGTTGAACCATTCCACGCAGCACCATTAAAGCTTGTCACTGTAAAACTTGCATCTCCAGCAGGTGCAGGAGGGTCTGTGGTGACGGTTAACTTTCCATTTTTTGCATCCACATTGACTAATTTGTCAATGGAAGCGCCAATGGCGGGATTACCAAATGATACAATTGGTGGATTAACCTCAAGCTTCATTACACTTGTTGCTGGGGCTTGATAGGAAGAAGTGTCAGTTATATTAACATTCTTTTGTAATGTTATATATACTGTTCTAGTTCTACTTTCTTCATTGCAGCCCATGGGTGAATTCCATTCCAGATAGCATACTTCTTTCGCTTGCAATTTCTTCGCTATTTCAGAATAGATTTCTTGTAATTTGGAATAAGCATCTTTAGAATTAGCTTCATAGCTTTCACCGCCTGTTAAGTCAGCCCAAGTAGCTAAATCTTTATTCATACCCATGAATGCAGTGATTGCATAAAATGCAATTCCATTATCAAGTAACTCCTTTTTGATTGTGTCTCTGGTTGGGGGTTTGTTCGGTTCACCATCAGTCAAGAAAATAATAACTTTCTTCACAGTTGCAGGAAGATTTTCTCTGACATATCTGTCCTTTATGAGCGTAATTGCTCCCCACTGTTTGTGCAATAATGGTGGATCATAGTAAGTTGCCGAACCTAAAATCATTGAATCGATAGACTTTAGAAGGGAATTTCTGTTATTTGACCAATCATGCTCGAGATAAGCTTGGCCATCAAATGAAACTACTGCAACTTTGGTTCTTCCAATAAAATTGAGCAAACTCACAAACAGTTTAGAAGCCTGCTTCACAAATCTGAATCGGGTTTCTTCCGGTCTGGATCCAACTTGCTCAGACATGGATGCACTTTTGTCAATTACCAATACAACACTCAATTCAGGTCCATCAACGATGGTTGAACACTTCTGAGTTATGTCAGAAGCAGGTATTGTTATGCCATTTTCAACAACTTTGAAATCTCCTGCACTCAAACCAGGGATAGGGACATTGTTATTGTCTGCTGCTTCATAAAATGAGCGAACTTTTGGAAATTTCTCAGCATCAGGAGTATATGCATTGAATCTGTTCTGAGCGAACGAGACTCCCATTCCCGAGAAAATTACCATGCATAAAGCAATGGATCGTAAGAATAGAATCATCGAAGATTCTCCAATCAAATATGGGATAAAATATAACTCAATGTAAATGTCTCATGAAAAGCTGCATATTCATGAATGAGACAATGTTAAGACAATGAAAAGGCGAAAAAGTCACTATTCTAATTAAGAAATAGAGACAGGTCTTTCCATAATTGTAAATGTTTTATTACCAGCATCTAATTCTGCCATAACGCCTAGAGGAATAGTCATTTTACTCTTGACATGCCCAATAGGAAGACCATATACTGCAGGTATACCTAACGAAGTAATTCGGGATTCCAAAACTTCTTGTAAGGAAAATGAAACTTCAAAGCCAGGTACTTTCTTCGCTTCGCAATTTTTGAATTGACCAAGTATAATTCCAGCACACTGTTGAAGCTTGCCAGCAAGCCAAAGCTGTGTAAGCATTCTATCTATCCGATATGGCTCTTCTGCAATGTCTTCAAGGAATAAGAGGGAATCTTTCGTATCGATTTCATATGGAGTTCCAAGTGTTGCAACGATCATAGATAGATTGCCACCTGTTAGTCTGCCTTTGGCTATCCCTTTCGATAATGTGGTCATTCTTGAGTCACTGAATGATATCGGGTTGTATTCATCCAATTCAGGTTCTGTAACTATCTCATTTGCAATCGGTTTGCATAAAGCTTTTTTGAAATAATCAACAGTAAAAGAATCAAATGTTGAAGAAGCAACTGGGCCATGATAGGTAATAACATTACTGAGTTTTGTCACAGCAACAAGTAAAGCTGTAATATCACTATAACCAATAATGATTTTCGGATTTGCTCTTATAATGCCAAAATCAAGCATCGGCAGAATTCGCATTACACCATATCCTCCCCTTGCACATAGAATACAATCAATATCTGGTCTTTCAACAAATTCCATGAATTCTGCAGCTCTTTCCGAATCAGGAGCTGAGAGATAGCCATATTTTCTCGTTAGAGTATTACCTAATACAATGGAATAACCACTTGCTTTGAGCAATGCGATTCCTTCCTGAATCTCTGTATTGTCCACGCCACTTGCAGGAGCAGTGATTCCAATAGTAGAACCTTTTTTCAAAGCAGAAGGTAAAAGTGAAATAAAATCAGAGTGCTTGTTCATATTATTTGAAAGTACAGACTCTGTTGTATTCACAAATTCTCGATTTCCAGTACTCGCTTTCGCATATATTGATGCAAAACCAAGGGCTGAGAAGCCTGCTCCAACTGATTGAAGAAATGATCTGCGTTTTATCATGATCTCAAACTATGGTTTGTATATGAGCAATAGAATATTTAGGCAAAATCCACGGTTTGCTTTGTAAACAATATAACTTACCATGGTCCTAAAAATACGAAAATTAAGAGTTTTCCACATCACAAATTACCTAGACACCTCATTAATTATATCTTTTTCTCATGCATGTTGAAGAAAACGATTGATTTATTCAATTATGTATAGCATGAATGTTCAATTTTTCTTCATAAATTTCGCCATAAAAAAAGGTGAATACATGAAATACTCCCCTCAAATTGATCGAAGATTAGTCTTGAAAGCAGGCATAATGCTTGCAACACCAATGAATGCTTTTTCCGTGCTTACAGGAAATGAAGACAATGCTTCTAAACCATTGAATGAAATAGATTTATGGCAATCCATTAGAACTGAGTTCCCGATGGATAGAACCATGATCAATTTGAACAATGGGGGAGTAAGTCCAAGCCCAAGATCCGTTATGCAAGCATTGCATACTGGATTGGATTATGCAAATCAAGCTCCTGCAAGAAATATATGGCAGCAACAAGAGCCAGGTTTGGAAAGGGTTCGGCAGGGGATTGCTCAAGTATTTGGCGTTTCTAACGAAGAAATAGCCATTACTAGAAATGCTAGCGAAAGTTTGCATCATATTCAAATGGGCTTGACATTGCAAAAAGGTGATGAAGTCCTTACGACTGAACTTGACTATCCAAGAATGCTAACAGCATGGGAACAGAGATCAAGAAGAGATGGTATAATTATTAAAAAATTACCAATTTCCATACCTGTCATGGACCCTATGGACATAGTAAATGCGTTCAAGCAGGCCATAAACAAAAGGACAAAGGTCATACATATTTCACATGTTGCATTCTGTTCAGGTCAGATCTTTCCAGTGAAAGAGATTTGCTTGCTTGCAAAAGATAAAGGTATTGAGTGTATAGTAGATGGAGCACATTCATTTGCACACTTTCCATTTACCCAAGACGATCTTCAATGCGACTATTTTGGCACATCTTTACACAAATGGCTCTATGCTCCTGTAGGCAATGGAATGCTCTATGTTGCTAAAGATAAAATCTCATCTATTTGGCCACTCATGGCTGCCGGACCAGATATGAATGATTCAATTAAAAAGTTTGAAGAGATCGGTACTCATCCTGCTGCTCTTCATAATGCAGTGACTGAAGCACTTGCATTTAATGAGAGAATTGGATTAGAAAGAAAAGCATTCAGATTAAGAGAATTACAGTTTCGATGGATTAACCGCATCAAAGATGATCCAAGAGTGAGTTTTATGACAAATATCAAAGATTCATCTCAATGGTGCGGACTAATGGTTTTCAGATTTGAGGGGTTCGATCATGGCAAAATAGGTGAATACCTATTTAACACTCATAGAATAATTACTACTCCTATTAAGTATGCCAATATTGATGGGATAAGAATTACTCCAAACATATACATTTCGGACACTGAAATTGATTATTTTGCAGAGACTCTACTCTCTATTTTGAGAGGCCAGGTCAAAGGATTGCAAGGATGATCACCACACAATTCATTGTGCTCATCAATTTGACCTCCAATTCAATGTGTAGATAACACTATGTCCAATGAACAATACCTGTGGATTGGCTTCCACATTTTCATTCTCATAATGCTTGCTTTGGATATTGGCGTATTTCATAAGAAAGCGCATGCGATATCAGTTAAGGAAGCTTTAATGTGGAGTGCATTTTGGATCGCCCTCGCGGGACTTTTCGCTCTTGGTGTGTTTTTCTTCCGCTCCACAGTTCAAGCGACCGAATTCGTTACAGCATATATCATCGAGAAATCACTTAGCGTCGACAATCTTTTTATTTTCCTGACTATCTTTAACTATTTTAAAGTTCCTGACAAATTTCAGCATAAAGTGTTGTTTTGGGGTGTATTAGGTGCATTGGCAATGAGAGCTTTGTTTATCATAGTTGGCGTTGCGATATTAGCAAAGTTCAAATTCATCATTTATATACTTGGCGCATTTTTAGTTTTCACTGGCTTTAAGTTGTTTTTCTCAGAAGATGATGTAGAATTTAAGCCGGAGTCCTCTTGGACTTTGAGATTGGTTCGAAGATTTTTGGGAGTGGCAAAGAATTATCATGAAGACAAATTTTTTGTCAGAAAAATGGGACATGTATTTGCAACTCCTCTATTTCTTGTCTTAGCTTTGGTTGAGACAACTGATCTTGTTTTCGCATTAGATTCCATCCCTGCTGTATTAGCAGTTTCCCCAGATCCATTCATTGTTTATACATCGAATATCTTTGCGATTCTTGGTCTAAGATCACTGTATTTCGCATTGGCTGGAGTTGTAGGTTTATTCCATTATCTCAATTATGGTCTTGCAATCATTCTGAGTTTTATTGGCGTAAAAATGATGATTAGTGGTTTCTATCATGTACCCATACATATTGCTCTTCTCTTTGTCCTCGTTATACTAGCAGCATCAGTGATTCTTTCATTGATCTTTCCGAAAAAAGAAAGTGCACTTGATCCAATGTGATGTAATTATCATCAATGTACTAGGATCTATAATTTGACCAGACTATTACTTACTATGTTAATCCTGATGTGTATAATTGACAAAGTGCTATAATGACTATTTCTGCATTTGAATATCTGAAACATTCGATCGACTATTCCTCATATAATGAAGTTTTTTCTTTGAAAGCTCATGCTTCGACTGAAGATATGACTGATAAAGAAAAAGAGATGTTTGCCTATTATGAGTTAAACTGGGCAAGAAGTACAAGGGTTGGAAAAGTTTATCAACCTTCAGAGCATGCATTGCATATATTGAAATACATGAAAAAGAAACAAATATGGATTGTCATTACAGAGGGTTGGTGTGGTGATTCAGCACAATCTCTTCCTGTAATTGCATCTCTTGCAAAAGCATCTCAAGGAAATGTAGAATTAAGGATAATATCGAGAGATAAGTATCCAGAATTATTGGAACAATATCTCACTAATGGCTCAATGAGCATACCAAAACTTATTTCATGTGAAGAGGATGGTAAGGAAAAATGGATTTGGGGACCCAGACCCACTCATGCACAGGAATTGTTTGATGAACTGCGTTCACAGAATGCTAAAAAAGAAGATATATATAAAGCTATACATGGTTTCTATGCAAAGGACAAAGGTCAGTGCATTGAAAATGAAATTATTTCTCATTGTGTTTAATCAATCTGATTTTTGGGAGCATAAGAAATGTTGAAAATGTTGATCAAGGCCATGCTACTGATCGGTACTTTTTTTCTTACTGAACATATGTATGCACAGGGTGTGACCTTCCTCATCAAAGGGAAAGTTGTGGATGGTCAAAAAAGAGCTTTGCAAGGTGTACAAGTTATTGCAAAAGATGGCGATGAAATTTCTGGGAAATCAAAAACAACTATAAATGGTGAATTTACTTTTACACTAAAGCCCGGTAGAAATTACTCTATGTCATTTGAAAGAAATGATTTATACATGGCCAAACAAGATTTTAAAGTTCCAGATGGAACTAGTTATCAAGAAATATCACAAGAGTTTCAGTTGCGAACATATGCGAAAGGGGATACCATACAACAATTTACTCTCTTTCCTGCTGTACAGTCAAATGCTATGTCTTCTCCATTTTTCTCGATGATACCGGAAATGTTAAAAAAAATGCCACATTTGAAAATCAAAGTATTGGTATCAGAGGGTAAATCAACCGGGAAAAAGGCAAAAAGCGAAAAGAAAACAAAAGGTAAAAAAGGGGCTAGTAATCCTGTGAGCCAAACTTTGTATGACCTTAGAGTTGAAGAATTACGTTCTAAGCTTTCAATTGCAGGTGCTCCAGAATCGCGAATCACTTTTGAAAAAGCAGTCCTCAAAGCTCCATTTGATATTTCAGTGATTATTACAACATTAGCGAGTGATTTTTAATCAGGCATACCATGAGAACATTGTCGGCATATTTCCTATTCCTATTTAGTTCTATTGTAATCGTTAAAGGTTCCGAGCTTCCAATTCTCATTGCCATGAAGAATGAAATGCAGAGAACAATGGAAGGATTATCAAAAGAAAGTAATCCTCCCTATTTTCTATCATATGCCGTAACAGAAACGAAAACAATTCGGATGTCTGCATCATTTGGGAAATTGAAGTATTCCGAAAATATTGCATCAAGAATTCTAGATATTGATATTCGAGTTGGAAATTATGAGTTAGATAATACTCATACAATTCGTGGTTCTCGATTTGAATTTGGTGGCGGTGGAAAGGGAATAGAACTTCCAATGTCTGACGATGAAAAGGCTATTCGTGCAGTGATATGGAATGCAACTGATAAACTCTACAAAAAAGCAGTAGAGAGATATGGAAAAGTGCTAACCAATCGTGCTGTAAAAGTCAAAGAAGAAGATAGTTCTGCCGATTTTTCACAACAACAAATCGTTAGATACATTGAGGATGAACAATCATTCGCAATCGATTCAATTTTTTGGCAAAATAGAATAAAGAGACTTTCTGCTCTTTTTGCCGATGATCCTAAAATTTATACCGGTGAGGTATATTTTCAAGCAGATATCATCACAAAATATTTCGTGAGTTCAGAGGGAAGTCTTATACAGCAGAGTGAACCTAATGTGCGTATGTTTGCTTCTGCATCTACCAAAGCTGATGATGGTATGACACTTCCATTATTTTCAAGTTATTTTGGTTTTTTGCCTCAGAATTTACCTACCGAAGAAAAAATCGCAATTGATATTCAAGAAATGATCAAAACGATAGGACAATTGAGACTTGCACCTCTTGCAGAAACCTATTCCGGACCTGCAATTTTGTCTGGTCCAGCTTCAGGAGTGTTTTTCCATGAGATTTTCGGTCATCGCGTTGAAGGACACCGACAAAAAGATCCGAATTCTTCCCAAACATTTAAATCATTTTTGAATAAAAAAATACTCCCTGATTTTATCGATGTGGTTTTTGACCCAGGTTTGAAAACTTTGAATGGTCAGGATATTGTTGGTCATTATAAATACGATGATGAAGGTGTTAAGGCAGAGAAAGTAATTGCTGTTGAGAAGGGAATATTCAAAAATTTCCTTATGAATCGCTCACCGATTGAATCATTTCCAATTTCAAATGGACATGGCAGAAGACAACCAGGATTACGACCAGTATCAAGGCAGTCCAATTTATTGGTACAAGCATCTCAAACGGTTTCATTTGATTCATTGAGAACATTATTGCATGAAGAATGCAATAAACAAAACAAAGAATATGGACTATACTTTGTTGAAATATCTGGTGGCTTCACATTTACTGCAAGAACTATTCCTAATGCATTTAATGTTCAGCCACTAGTTGTGTATAAAATTTATGCAGATGGAAGACCTGATGAACTTGTTCGTGGTGTTGATTTAATTGGAACTCCGTTAACAACCTTTAATAATATCATTGCTGCATCTCATGATATTGGCATTTTCAATGGAGTATGTGGCGCTGAATCTGGAGGAGTTCCGGTTTCTGCAAGCTCACCATCTCTCTTTGTCAAAACAATTGAAGTTCAGAAAAAACAAAAATCACAAGCAAAACCACCATTGCTTGATTCACCATTGACTAAACCCAAACCATAATATATGATTGGCCAAATTCTCATTCATCTCTTATTTGCTACGGCTCTCATCGGCACTGGTTTTTATGCCTTTTCATTAAAAGGAAATGAAAGAGCTGCAGATATTGGCAGATTCTTGTTCCGATTCACTACCATTGGAATCGTCATATCCTTTCTTGCTATTCTTTGGCTTGTCTTTAATCATCGATTTGAATATCATTATATCTGGAATTACTCTTCAAGAGAATTACAGGCTTGGTATCTATTTGCAGCTGGCTATGCAGGACAAGAAGGTAGTTTTATGTTATGGACACTTTGGGTGGCTGTGCTCGGTGTTGCGCTTTCATCTTTTGGTCGAAAAAAGGGCATGGAATCAGAAATCATGGTCTTTTATTCCTTGATTCTTGTCTTCTTATTGCTGTTATTGGTCATCAAAAATCCATTTGCTTATGTTTGGGAAACGTTTGCAAAGGATGGAGTAGCAGAAGGATTTGTCCCACAAAATGGTAAAGGACTCAATCCACTTTTACATAATGTTTGGATTACTATACATCCGCCAATACTCTTTACCGGTTTTGCTGCTATGAGTGCTCCATTTGCATTAGCTATGGCAGGTTTGCTTAAAAGGGATTATCAAGGTTGGGTTAAACATGCTTTACCTTGGACATTATACTCTACTGCAATTCTTGGTTTTGGAATTATGCTCGGAGGTTTCTGGGCATATGAAACTCTTGGTTGGGGAGGATATTGGGCATGGGATCCCGTGGAGAACTCTTCACTCATTCCATGGCTTGTTTCTGCGGCATTAGTTCATACAATGATCATTCAAAAGAAGACAGGCGGACTTGTAAAAACAAATATCATACTTGCATCTTTATCCTTCATTTTAGTTTTATACTCAACATTCCTTACAAGAAGTGGTGTTTTAGGTGATACTTCAGTTCATTCTTTTGTTGATCCTGGCATGTTTGCATATGTTATGCTCATTGCATTTATGTCTACATTTCTCCTGCTTGCTTTGTCGATTATGTATCTCCGCAGAAAAGATTTACTTTTTTCTTCAGCATCTTTCTCGATGCAGAGTAGAGAGTTTTTACTTTCGATAGGATCTGCTTTGCTCTTGGGATCAGCAATTATTGTGTTTATAGGTACCAGCTGGCCACTTTTTGCTGAGATTATAAAGCAACCTAAAGTTGCCATAGACCCTGCATTTTATAATTCCACACATTTACCATTGGTGATTCTCATTATGCTGGTAAATGCGATATCGCTTATTGCGCGATGGAAAGGGAAATCTCTTTTTGCGAATTATAAATCTCTTCTTTTGCCATTGATGTTGACACTTTCTGGAACTGTAGTTTCTTATATGATGGGTGTCACTGATCCTGTATATATACTTCTCACATTTGCAGCATGGTTTGCATTGATCATTAATCTTGAACTTGCAATTAAAGTCATGCAGGCAAAATTCGCATCAGCAGGTGCATATATTTCACATAGCGGGATTGCATTACTTTTGATTGGTGTAGTGTGGACATCTAAATATTCCGTGATGGAACATGCTCAATTAGTCCAAGGCGCCCCAACTAAGGTTTTAGGATATACTTTAACCTACAAAGGCAAAGAGCGTATTGAAAAAGAATATGCAGATCGTGAAAAATATAGATTCCATATTGAAGTTGAAAAAGAGGGTACAATTTCAACAGTATCTCCAATGTTGTTTTGGAGTGATTTCAATAAAAGGCAATCTGCTTTTCTTGAGCCCGGTATTGCGTGGACTCTTGGCCGAGATCTATATGTATCCCCAAAAGCTACAGGTGAGACGGGTGGAATTCCAACTTTAGTTCTATCCAAAGATCAGAAAGAAAGATTCCCCACTGATTCGTCAAGATCTATCCGATTTATATCTTTCGACATGTCACGCATGAGTGCCGGCCCTGATAGTTCAGGTAAGATTTACCCAGCTGCTATTGTTCGAATTTATTCAATGAAAGACTCTGCAGATATTTCACTCCGCGCAGCAATGGATATGCAAACAACGGAGTTAACACCAGTACCAATTACATTGCCAATGACATCACAGCAAATATCATTTGTAAAACTCATTGCTCAAAAAGGGAATCTCGCTTCATCCCAAATTGAAATTGCATTTCAGGATACTTCTAAACCGATTGCAAAGAAAAAAGAGGTTTTTACAGTTGAAGTTTCTATTAAGCCACTGATCAATCTTGTTTGGCTTGGAGTATTGTTGATGGTTGCTGGTTTCTTTATTTCCATTGGAAGACATCGCAAAGAACTTATTCAATGATCTATGATCCGGGAGAATAGTATGAGAATAATGATAATTTTCTGTTCCTTACTCTTTGTTGTATCAGCTTATGCAGACATGAATATTGGTGGTATTTCTATCCCATCAACAAAAACATTTGCTGGTAAATCATTATCATTAAATGGAGCAGGAACTAGAGAAAAATTCTGGATGGATATGTATGTCGGAGCTTTATTTGTTACTAAGAAAACAAAAGATGCACAATCTATTATTAATGCTGATGAATCCATTGCAATGGAATTGACCATCGTTTCCTCTTTAATCACAAGTGATAAGATGTCTGATGCAGTGGAAGAAGGATTTGAAAAATCTGTGAAGGGAAATCTATCCTCACTTCGCTCTCGTATTGACCAATTCAAGAGTTTTTTCAAAGATAAAATTAAGAAAGGAGATGTCTTTTCTATGATCTATGAATCGGGGAAAGGCATCACTGTATTAAAGAATGGAAATAAAGCTGGAGTAATTCCAGGACTTGATTTTAAAAAAGGACTCTTTGGTATCTGGTTGGGAGATGATCCTGCCGACAAAGATCTCAAAAACGGTTTGCTTGGCGCATAAAAAAAGGGAGATGAATTTCATCTCCCTTTTTTTATGATTGGTTTATTTAACCAAATAACTTTGCTTTCAGGAAATCTCTATTTAATCTTGCGATATTATGTACGCTAATTCCTTTTGGACATGCAGCTTCGCAATCATACGTATTGGTGCAATTACCAAATCCTTCAGAGTCCATTTGCTCAACCATTTTTAAAACTCTGCGTTGTCTTTCAGGCTGTCCTTGAGGGAGATAGCCAAGATGAGAAACTTTTGCAGCAGTGAACAACATAGCTGAAGCATTTTTACATGCTGCAACACATGCACCACATCCAATACATGCTGCAGCATCCATAGCGGCATCTGCATCAGGTTTTGGAATTGGCAAAGTATTACCATCTTGGGCATTGCCTGTATTCACAGACACAAATCCACCTGCCTGAATGATTCTATCAAATGCAGAACGATCGACCACAAGATCTCTAACAACAGGGAATGCACTTGCTCTCCATGGTTCAATGATAATTTCATCACCATCTTTGAATTTGCGCATATGTAATTGACATGTAGTTGTCATTGATTCAGGACCATGGGGTTTACCATTGATCATCATAGAGCAAGATCCACAAATGCCTTCACGGCAATCATGATCAAAAGCCACAGGATCTTCTTTCTTTGAAAGCAACTGTTCATTAAGAACATCAAGCATTTCAAGGAAAGACATATCAGGGCTAATGTCTGAGAGAACATAATTCTTGAAATCTCCTTCAGAATTTTTGTTCTTCTGGCGCCATACTTTCAGGGATAATTTCATTATTTATAGCTCCTTGTTGCAAGCTTGACATTTTCAAAAGTAAGTTGTTCTTTATGCAAATTCGGTTTAGCAGTATCACCGGAATATTCCCAAACTGAGGCATGACAGAACTTGTCATCATTTCGCTTTGCTTCACCATCTTCAGTTTGATGTTCAGTTCTGAAATGACCTCCACATGATTCATCTCTTTCGAGCGCATCAATACACATGAGTTCTGCAAATTCCAAGAAATCGGCTACGCGTCCTGCATGTTCTAGAGCAGTATTAAGTTCATTTGCTGAACCAACAACATTGACATTATTCCAAAATTCCTCGCGAATTTCAGGGATGCGCTGCAGCGCTTCTTTCAAACTAGCTTCGCTTCGTGCCATACCGCAATTATTCCACATCAGCATACCAAGTTCTCTATGGAATGAAGATGTTGTACGCTTCCCATTTATTGAAAGAAACTTCGAAACTCTTCCTTCAACATCAGAAATAGCTTTTTTGAATTCAGGATGTTCATTGGTTACTTCGCCTGGTTTCACACCCGCTAGATAATGACCAATTGTATAAGGAATCACGAAATATCCATCAGCAAGACCTTGCATCAATGCACTTGCTCCAAGGCGATTAGCACCATGATCAGAAAAGTTAGCTTCGCCAAGCACATGTAAACCTGGAATGGTACTCATAAGATTGTAATCTACCCATAGTCCACCCATTGTATAGTGGGGAGCTGGATAAATTCTCATTGGTGATTTATATGGATTATCACCTGAGATTCTTTCATACATTTCAAAGAGATTACCATAACGCTCTGCGATTGTCTTTTCGCCAAGTCTATTGATTGCAGCAGAGAAGTCAAGATATACTCCACGACCACCAGGTCCAACTCCGCGGCCTTCATCGCAAACTTCTTTCGCAGCGCGAGAGGCAATGTCACGAGGTGATAGATTACCAAATGAAGGATATTTTCTTTCGAGATAATAATCTCTTTCATTTTCTGGAATATCATGAGGTGCGCGATTGTCATTTGCTTTGAGAGGTACCCATACACGCCCATCATTTCTGAGTGATTCACTCATCAATGTGAGTTTTGATTGATAGTCTCCACTCTGAGGTATTGATGTAGGATGGATCTGCGTAAAACAAGGATTTGCAAGTCCTGCCCCTTTTTTATGTGCTCTCCAAATAGATGTCACATTGCATGCCATCGCATTTGTTGAGAGATAAAACACATTGGAATAACCACCTGTGGCTAATATTACGGCATCTCCGGCCCATGATTCAATCTTTCCAGTAATTAAATCGCGAGTTATGATGCCTTTTGCATGGCCATCAACCATGACAAGTTCCATCATTTCCTTACGATTATGCATTTTTACCGTACCTGCACCAATTTGACGTGATAAGGCAGAATATGCACCGAGAAGCAATTGCTGGCCTGTTTGACCCTTCGCATAAAATGTTCTAGATACTTGAGCTCCACCAAAAGAACGATTGGTGAGATATCCGCCATATTCACGAGCAAAAGGAACACCTTGAGCAACGCATTGATCAATGATATTTACGCTTACTTGCGCTAGGCGATAAACATTAGCTTCACGAGCTCGAAAATCTCCACCTTTTACAGTATCATAAAAGAGACGGAAAATACTATCGCCATCATTCTGATAATTCTTTGCAGCATTTATTCCACCTTGAGCTGCAATGGAATGTGCTCTGCGTGGTGAATCATGAAAAGTGAAGCAATCAACATTGTATCCCAATTCTGCTAGTGTGGCTGCGGCTGATGCACCGGCGAGACCCGACCCAACGATAAGGACTCGATATTTTCTCTTATTGGCAGGATTAACCAACTTCACTTCGGCTCGATGTTTGTCCCATTTTTGTTCAATGGGTCCTGAAGGAATATTCGATTCAAGTTTCATGGATATATCAC
>JACCDW011301950.1_pt1 | contig 42171 bp, 44 predicted proteins | sample 7449781 | NCBI WGS metagenome assembly JACCDW01 (sample SAMN15323449, study PRJNA562643) | freshwater metagenome | isolation source: river surface water | place: USA:Blue River Watershed | collected 2017-08-18 | reverse complement strand
TCGCGTGCCCTCGCAGTGAGATCTATACCGAACTGTTCAAGGGCCGACTGGTTTTGATTGAGATCTTGTTGGCTCTGCACGAAGGCGAAAACCTTAAGCCCCGCAGAGTTATTCCCACGCTGCAGGTATCTGCGTAAAGCAGAGAGTTAAGCCAGGTTCTTGAGTCGCTCCCCCATGGGCGGATGGGTGTAATTGACCGCAACATAGAGAGGGTGCGGTGAGAGATTCGCGAGCGCATCGGTACCGATCTTCTTCAAGGCTTCTCGCAGCGCTGCGCCATCATAAGTCTCCCGGGCAAAGTCATCCGCCTGGTACTCGTTCCTTCGCGAGAGCGAGTTATTGATAAGCCCCAGGACCATGGAGACCGGCGAGAAGAGAAGGAAGAAGGCCAACGCTGACAGATGGAAGCTCGGCTCAGAAGCGCCCAGCGCTACAGAGAGCTCATCCACTCCAAGGAGCCAGCCAAGTAAGGCAAAGAGAATGAAGGTCTGAAGATTCGAGAGGAGGAACATGGCAAGGGTGTGTTTGCGCTTGTAGTGGCCGATTTCGTGTGCGAGTACCGCAACGACCTCTCGAGTCTCCAGTTTCTCGAGCAACGTATCGAAGAGGACGATGGTCTTCGATTTGCCGAGTCCAGAGAAGAACGCATTCGCCTTAGTCGAGCGTTTGGAACCATCCATCACGAAGAGTTTGCCCAAGGAGTAACCCTGGCTCGCGCAATACCTTTCGACTTCACTCTTCAATTCACCTTCTGGAACCGGAGTGAGCTTGTTGAAGAGCGGGAGGATCAGTTTGGTTCCAAACATGAAGAAGAAGAGCGAGAAGGAAGCGAAGAGGAGCCAGCCCCAGAGCCAGAAGGTCGATCGCAACTCTTGATAGATCCACAGGACTGCCGAGAGGAGTCCACCACCGATGATTGCAGTGAGAAGCAGGCCTTTGATGAGATCTGAGATGAACGTTCCAACAGTCGAAGTATTGAATCCGAACTTCGCCTCGACCTTGAAGGTGGAATAGATCCCAAAGGGAAGAGAGATGAGATTGGAGAGCATCGCCAAGATTCCAATGAATACCAAGGAGATGACGATCTCATTGTCGAATCGCTCCCTCACAAAACCATCAAGAGAAGCGAACCACTCATAGGTCAGTGCAAGGATCAAGAGGATGAAGAAGAGCGTCGAGGTGATGAACGAGGTGCGATAGTTCGCCGCCTGATAGGCGATCGAACGCTCATGTTCAGCTTCGTCATAGAGCCCAGCTAACTCCGGAGCGAGAGGTTTCTTCGAGGATTCGTGATTGAGGAAGTCGACGAAGGTATTGATTCCGTAGTCGAGGGCGACAAAGAAGGTGATGAGTCCAAGAATCCACAGCTCCATGAAACCCAAGCCTACTTTGCCGATCCTGGGTACTTTTCTCTCATGGTCGAGATCGAATTCCTTGGTGGCGTGAGGTCAGTGACAGGAAGCAAATTCCTGGTGCGTGGTGAGGCGGTTCAGATCCTGGTCGAATGCGGTCAATATCAGGGCCTCAAGGAGTTGCGACTTCGAAACTGGGAACCCTTCCCTATTCCACCCGTTGAGGTTGATGCGGCCGTCCTTACCCATGCGCATCTCGATCATTGTGGCCTATTACCGAAGTTCGTTCGAGAGGGATTCAAAGGTAAGACCTATTGCACCGAAGATACGGCGCGCTTGGCAGCAGTCGTCCTCGAAGATGCGGCCAAGATGCAGATGGAGGATGCGGAGTACGCCGCACGAAAAGGGTTCTCGAAGCATCGAGTTCCGCTTCCGCTCTTCGACTCCATCGATGCCAGCGATGCAATTGCAACACTTGAAGCGACGCCCTTCTTGGAGCGAGTCGAGATTGCGAAGAACTCCTACGTCACCTTCCATCGCGCCGCACATATCTTGGGGTCAGCGATCGTAGAACTCGAAGTGGAAGGAAAGCGCATCATCTTCTCGGGCGATCTCGGTCGCATCAACCATCCGATCCTCTCAAGTCCTGATCCACTTCCTGATCGATCCATCGATGCGCTCCTCATTGAATCAACCTACGGAGACCGTCGACATCAGGTGGTAGGCGATGCTCTCTCCGAGGTGATCAAGAGAACCATCAAACGCGGCGGGATAGTTTTGATCCCAGCCTTTGCCGTGGATCGCGCTGAAGTGATCTTGCACCGACTGAAGGAGCTGATGGATTCCCACTCCATTCCAAAGGTTCCGATCTTCGTCGATTCGCCGATGGCGCTCCGCTCTCTCGATATCTATCGAGATGCTTTCGATCGCCCAGCACTCGATATCGATCCGAAGATCAAGGCGGAAGGTGATCCCTTCGACTCTGAGTTCTACAGATCCGCTCGCAGCGTCGAAGAATCGAAAGCTCTTGCCGAGCTCAACACTCCCGCCATCATCATCTCAGCGAGCGGTATGGCAACTGGAGGACGCGTTCTCCACCATCTGCGAAGACTCCTTCCCGATGCTCGAAATGCCGTCGTCTTAGTCGGCTATCAGAGCGTTGGTACGCGGGGTCGTTCCCTTGCAGATGGAGCTAAGACCTTGAAGATGTTTGGCAGTTATATCGATGTGAGAGCTGAGATCGCCAGGATCAATGAATTCTCGGTCCACGCAGATTCAGCCGAGATGATCGAATGGCTCTCCACTGCAGCGACTCCCCCGAATAAGACCTTCATCGTCCATGGCGAAGAAGGAGCTGGTGCACTCTTTCAACAACTCATCTCAGAGCGGTTAGGGTGGGGCGCAGTGATTCCGGATCGAAACAAGCGCTACGAGATCTGATACTTATCGTGGTGCGTGTTTACGTTCAATCCGCTCCACAGCAACCTTCTCACTCGGTGAACGGTGACCGAGTATCGCGCTGAGCAGGACGAGAGCCATCTTGGAGAGAAGGAGATTGATCCGCCACGGCTTCTTGAGTTGTAAGAGTCTGCGATCTCGTTCATCAAGTGTGAGGATCGCTGCTTTGGCCAAGATGGAGTAGAAGAAGAGCCCACCTTGCGAGAAGGGCGGACGCAAGATGAACTCAACGACCTCTTTGGTCTTATCGTTGAGCGCCAATTCTTCGCTTCGAAAATCATCCAAGGTCCACTCCAGCTCCTCAAGGTTCTTTGGAGCGTTCATGAGTCCCAATGGAATTGCGCTACGCGCCCACTCTGCAACATAGGCATCTGCCAAGTCTCGGCCTGTCAGCGGTGAGTCATCATCGCTCGGCGGACGGATTCCTTCACCAAGGGCTAGGTACGTCTTGAGGAATGAGTCTGTGAATGCGCAATGAACCCAGAGCAGATATCGCTCGTCGCTGGCTCGATATGGAGCGCTAGCGCCATCTTTCGTCGTGAAGGTCCCGGAAACTTTGCTATGCATCGCGTTGACTCGCGCGGCTTCTCGCTCAATCACCTCTCGCGAGGCGAAGGTGGTGATCGTCAACCACTTCGTGGTACCGGCTAGTCGACCTAGTGGATCGCTCTCGTAGCGAGAATGCGTTGCAACGCCATTGAGTGGCGCAGGGTGCGTAGCCTGCAGCAAGAGGGCGCGAATACCTCCCACGATGGTTGCGACGCTGCCATGGATCTTCCAGACCGCAGAGCGTGGACCAAAGAGGCCCTCGTCATTGCCCAGTGAGATGGAATCGACCCATTCTGGCTTGCCATCCTTTGAGCCCGAGACGACTTCGCGAAAACGATTGGCGAGAGGCTTGACGATTCTTAGATGGCTGAGGTCACGCACGAGGAGAGATCGTAGAGCGCGGAGGGAAAGATTTCTCGCCGAGATGAGAGTTAGAACTTAGGTAGAAATCGCCCCGTTGATGCTTGATAACGAAACGCATCTCTATGGCGGGCGGCCAAGAGCGCATCTTCATACTTTGACTTCTCAAGGAGTAGCGAGATCAAGGCAAGATAGACGATGAGCGAGAAGAGATTGAAGGTCGATAGGAGCAGTCCCAATCCGATGAGAAGGAGTGCTGAATACATCGGATGGCGAACTCGCTTATAGATCCCGCGCGTGACCAATTCTGCGTCATCTTTAGGAATGGGTGAAGCGGTCAGCGCCGACCCCAAGGCGATCGCAGCGCTGGCAAGAATCAGTGCTGCAAAGAGATAAAGGGTGAGCGAGATGATTCGCTCTACTTCAAAGAGAACGTCAAAGGGATTGACGACCAGTAGGAGCAGGAAGAGGAATTGAAGAGCGACGAGCGCGCTGGCTTTCCTCTTACTCGACTTCATCCTTCTTCTTCTCACCTGTGACGCGACCAGCATGAGCGGTAGCGCTCGGATCCTTCTTGACCTTTATCAAGCTGGCGATCACGGCGACGATCAGGATCGCTGCAATGACGATCAAGCTGGTCGAGGTCTCGATCTTTGGAATGGATTCGTTGAGTTCATGGAAATAGAGCAGAACCAACTTCGCGCCGATGAAGACCAGGATGAAAGCCAGACCGAGCGATAGGTAGATCAACTTGTCGAGAAGCCCCTTGAGGAGGAAGTAGAGCGCTCTCAGTCCTAGGAGAGCGAAAGCATTGGCGCTAAAGACCAGGAATGGCTCCTGCGTTACGCCAAATGTGGCGGGGATGGAATCCAACGCGAAGAGAAGATCGGTGGCGCCGATTGCGATCATCACGAGGAACATTGGAGTTGCTAGACGTTTGCCATCGATCCTGACGAAGAGCTTCGTGCCGTGATACTCATCGGTCATCGGAGTGATCTTGCGAACTCGCTTGACGATGAAGTTGTCGTTCGGATCCGGATCCTCGTTCCAGTGACGCATCAATCCGAATCCAGTCCAGATCAAGATCGCACCGAAGATCACGAAGGTGAATGCGAAGGCGGCGAGCGCTGCTGCACCGATAGCGATGAAGACGGCACGAAGTACCAGAGCGAGGATGACGCCGATCAAAAGCACTCTTTGCTGATAGATACTCGGAACAGCGAACTGTGCCAGGATGATTGCGAAGACGAAGACGTTATCTACCGAGAGCGATTTTTCGACGAGGTATCCCGCGAAATATTCCGTCCCCCAAGGACTGCCGTAGTACCACTGCACCCAGACGCCGAAGGCAACTGCGATTCCGATATAGACCACCGACCAGAGTGCGGCTTCCTTGAACTTCACTTCATGGGGATGAGCGCTGACTGTCACCAAGTCGAGGACGATCAACGCGATGATCGCGGCAATCACCACGAGCCATACGGTCAAGGAGACATTCATGGAAAGGTCAGTTGCCAGAGAGATCATGGGGCGAAGCCTAAGGGAGCCACCCACTTTCCGCGCGAGGATGGGGATTTCAAAGAATGGCTAGAGTTCGGTCATGACACATTCATCCGCAACTGCTTATATCGAATCAGGTTCGCGTTTCGTAGCCCTTGCTCAGAGCAGTAGTGACGCTGCGATGGCCAAAGTCCCGGAAGCGAACGAGTGGAACGGCGCTTTCATCGTTCACCATATGGCAGATTTCGAGATTCACTTCGCTCACCGAATCCTCAGGTTGTTGACTGAAGAGAACCCAGATATCGCCGGATACAGCGAAGAGCCCTATCCAGGCAACCTTCGGTATACGGAGCGCGATTGGCGAACCTCTCTCCAACTGATCGAATCGACGCGTCGGGCGATTGGAGATGTCCTCACCAAACTCGATGAGAGTGCCTTCGCTCGACCCGGAGTCCACTCGGAGCGAGGAGCGATCACGGTGGCTGACATCGTTTCGAGCGCCGCGAAACACATCTCCGCTCACACCGAACAACTCGGCGCTGCCATCAATTCATAAGAACTGCCGGCATGTTCACACCATTGCTGACCGCTTGGACCAGTATTTCTGAGTGGACTGAAGGCATCCTCATCGATACGACCCCGCTGCTGATCTACACCACACTCTTTCTCTTCGTCTTCATAGAGACCGGAATCCTGATCGCTTTCTTCCTACCTGGAGATTCTGTGCTCTTCGCCGCAGGTTTCATCGCTGCGAGCCGAGATGACACATCCATAGTCGTTCTCGTTGGCGTGATCTTCCTAGCGGCGTTCTTGGGAGATCAACTTGGTTTCGTCTTGGGTCGCCACTTTGGACGGCCGTATCTGGATAAGTATGAGGCGCCCAGGCTAAAGAAGATGATCGCACGAGCTGAACGCTTCTATGAGAGATACGGTTACGCAGCGATCATCCTGGCTCGTTTCTATCCGTGGATCAGAACGATCGTTCCGCCGCTCGCTGGAATCAGTCGGATGAACTACTACAAATTCCTCTCCGCGAATGTCGTCGGAGCCTTCCTCTGGGGAGTTGGCATCACCATGCTGGGATACGGGGCGGCTTCAATACCCGTCCTGGAGGAATCGAGCCATCTCATTGCGGCTTTCTTCATCATCCTCACTATCGCTCTGACGGTGAGGAACTACATCAGAGCAAAACGCGAAAGATAGGGATCAGCTTCGCACTAGGGACTCTGCGAGGAGTTCTCGAACCATGGGAACTACCTTGGTCGCGTAGAGCTCGATCGACTTCATCAATTTCGCATGTGGCATCGGGCCGGTTGCATACTTCATATCGAAACGCTGAGCACCCACGGAACGGATGGCATAGGCGATCTTTCGTGCCACGGTCTCCGGGGAACCGACATAGAGAGAACCTTGGCGAACTTCATGGATGAAGTGACCTTTATCGATCACTCCCCAACCACGCTCGCGACCAATACGTCCGAATGAGGTTTGGTAATGGGGCCATTGATCCTCGACGGCCTCTTCATCAGTTTCGGCAATATGACCTGGGGAATGAATGGAGATCGGCAACTCCTCTTTGCCCAATTTTGCCAGCGAATCCTTATAGAGCTCGGCGAATGGAGCGAACCTAGCTGGATCGCCACCAATGATCGCAAGCGCCATGGGAATTCCGAGTCGAGCGGCACGGACTACGGATTCAGGAGATCCACCAACACCGACTCGAAGTGGTATTCGACCTCGCTCCGTCTTCGGATAGATCTCTTGATTGTGAAGCGGCGCGCGAAGATCCCCCGACCAGGTGATTGCCTTCTCATCAAGGATCTTCACCAAGAGCTGCAACTTCTCTTCGAAGAGCCGTCCATAGTTGTTGAGTTCATAACCGAAGAGCGGAAATGATTCAGTGAATGACCCGCGTCCTGCGGTGATCTCGGCGCGGCCGTTGGAGAGTCCATCGACGGTTGCAAAGCCTTGATAGACACGAACCGGATCCGAACTGGAGAGAACGGTGACGCCTGAGCCAAGGATGATCCGCTTCGTCTTGGTTGCAATACCTGCGAGAACCGTCTCGGGAGATGAGATGGCGAAGTCATCTCGGTGATGTTCTCCCACATTGAAGTGATCGAGACCGAGCTCGTCGGCAAGGACCGCCTCTTCGACCACATGTCTAAGGACTGCTCCGGCGCTCTCCGGTTGACCATTTTGATCGATGGTCATATCCCCGAAAGTATCGAGACCGAATCGATAGTCCTCGTACATCTCGCATCTCCGTTTCTTGATCCGCCTAGAGGTTTCTAGCGGTAACGGAAGGATATCAGATAGTTGAAAGTTCAACTATTTTTAAGAATCTGCTTTGGCAGCTTCCTCAGCAACTTGTTTGCGGACGTCATCCATATTGAGCGCATTGACCTGAGTGATCAGATCATCTAGCGCATTCCCAGGGAGGGCCCCGGGTTGCCTGAAGAGCAGTATTCCGTCACGGAAGATCATCAGCGTTGGAATCGATGAGATGCCGGCAGCCTGCGAGAGCGCACCTTCGGCATCGGTATCCACCTTGGCGAAGGTTATCTCCGGGTACTTCTCACTCGCTGCCTCGAAGATCGGTGCGAATTGTCGGCAAGGGCCGCACCACGCAGCCCAGAAATCGACGAGTACGGTTCCTTCTTTGGAGATGAGAGTCTCGAACTCTTCTCCGGTCACATTGATAGTAGCCATGGTCTGAGGCTATACCCTAGGGGGTATAAAGGCAAAGTAAGGGTTCCGTGATGAAGGAGGAGCGATGAGAGAAGAACACACGATCCATAGCCACGGACGTGACGTCCTTGAGGAGTTGGCGCCTGAAGGTCGAGCGCTCAGGGAGCTGATACCGGATGTCTATAAAGCCTTCGCTGATCTCTCGAAGGCGGCACAGGCTCCTGGAGTCCTCTCCCCGGTCGAGAAGGAACTCATTGCGCTTGGAATCGCCGTGGCCAATGGCTGTGATGGCTGTATCGCATCACATGCACGATCGCTGGCGATGAAGGGCGCGACCGAGATGCAGGTAGCCGAAGCGCTCGGAGTCTGTATTCAAATGCTGGGTGGACCGGGAACTGTCTATGGCCCTCGAGCCTTTGCTGCTTTTCGCTCCTTTATGACTCCTCGCGAAATTTAGAAGTCAGAAAACAGAGGATTACTAGTCGACGAATACGTTTCGACCGGCAGCCCGATCCATTGCGATCAATTCACGCACACCCTCAACTGCTACCTTCAAGAGAGAATCCAAAGGTGGCATCGGATCCTTGGCGTGAACCATCGCAATTCCGCCAGCGCGGGCGCGAAGCATGGATGAGACGATATAGATCCCTGATGCTTCCATCTCGGAGCAGAGCGCTCCACCTATCTCCCATGCACGCCAACGTTGGAGCAGATCATCGGCAACTCCCATTCGCTCCGGTTCATGTTGGCCATAGAAGGAATCCTTTGACTGCGAGATTCCGGTTCGATGCGGTGCATTGAGTCGCTTTGCCGCGATCTGCAGGGCCCGTGTCACATCAAGATCTGCCACAGCGGGAAACTCGATAGGTAGGTAGTGCTTCGAAGTTCCTTCGTCACGAATCGCTGCAGAGATGATCGCCAGATCTCCCGACTTTAAATCCTTTTGAATGTGGCCAGAGGTGCCGACGCGAACGAAGGTGTCAGCGCCGCATCGATAGAGCTCTTCGACTGCAATCGCGGCTGATGGGCAGCCGATTCCCGTTGAGGTTACAGAGACTGGAACCCCATCGAGTGATCCGGTGTAGGTGACATATTCACGGTTGGTCGAGACCAATTTTGCATCATCGAGATAGGCAGCGATGTACTCACAACGTCCTGGATCGCCAGGAAGCAAGACATAGCGACCGACATCTCCCCTACCCAGGCGAACGTGGTACTGCTTGCCGTCAACTTCCATCACCATGATCTGATTCCTCTCTTACTACCTGGCCTCATCAACTCTTTTTCACTTCATGACTCAAGGATAGAGGCCGCGCAGCTTATGAGCTTCGGCTACCCGTCCTACTCCAATCATCATGGCGGCATCTCGCCATGAGACTCGATTCTCTTTCACAACATGACGCACCTCTGCGAAGGCCTTCAACATCATCGACTCGAGGTTCTCTCGAATCTGATCTGCGCTCCAGAAGTAGTTCTGCTTATCTTGAACCCATTCGAAGTAAGAGACGATGACGCCACCGGAGTTGGCCAAGATATCTGGCACGACGGTAATCCCCTTCTCGCTCATGATCCGATCCCCCTCTGGGGTGGTTGGAGCATTCGCGCCCTCGACAACGATCTTCGCCTTGATACCGACGGCACTTTCGTGATTGATCGCATCCGCGAGCGCAGCTGGAATCAGGACGTCCACATCGAGATGGAGAAGTTCCTCATTGGTGATCTTCTCGCCTTTGGCATAGTCAGAGATATCACCACCGGCTGCCATATGTGATTGAAGATCTGCGATCGAACCGAAATCCTTGACTCCTCCGGTCACATCGGAAACAGCTACGACCTTCATCCCCATCGCTTCAACGGCAACTGCAGTCCAGTATCCGACCTTTCCGAAACCTTGTATCGCAACCGTCGCACCCGCAACCGGTAGACCTCTATCGAGAAGCGCCTCGCGCGTTGAGATTGCGACCCCATCTCCCGTTGCAGTCGTTCGACCGAGCGATCCACCCAGCACAATCGGCTTACCAGTCACGACACCCGGGACGGAGAATCCTGCATTGACGCTGTAGGTATCCATCATCCACGCCATGTTCTTCTCATCCGTTCCGACATCGGGCGCAGGAATGTCTCGCTCTGGACCGATGATCGGCAAGATCTCAGAGGTATATCGGCGCGTCAGACGCTCGTTCTCTCGAGAAGAGAGGGTGCGCGGATCGACTGCAACGCCACCCTTGGCGCCACCATAGGGAAGATTGACCAGAGCACATTTCCACGTCATCAACATGGCGAGGGCGACTGTCTCATCGAGGTCGATATCCGGATGAAATCGGATTCCACCTTTGGAAGGGCCTCGAGTCGTCGAATATTGAACCCGGTAACCCTTATACATCTCTACGACACCACTATCACGGCGAAGTGGTACCGCCACCTCAAGGATTCTTCTCGGAGTTGAAAGCGTGTTCCACATCGATTCCGAGAGCGAGAGTTTTTCGACTGCACTTCGAAGTTGTGAACGCGCAGTATCTAGAGGTGACTCCGTTGTCATACACCTAAGCCTACTCCGCCGGTCAGAGTTGAGTATGGTGGCGCGGTGAGCCCAGAGTTAACAGAACCTGATGTTGCGGCAACAATCCGCGAGGTTGAGGATCTACTTCGCCGCGCAGAAAAGAATCGGAGACGTGCCGATCGGATTCATCGCCGTCGTTTCGCGCGGCTCCTTAAGGATCCGAAGGCGATCGACCTGACCATCCGACTCACTGATGAAGTGATTCGAATCATCGATCGAAGAGAGGCGGCGCGCAGGTTCCGTCAGATTGCACGTGAAGCTTCACTCGGACTTGGTCTCATCGATTTCCTGGGAATCAAGGTGGCGGCCATCACGAGTCTCTTCCTCCCCAAACTCACGATTGCAATCGTCACTGCAAAGGTGCGTTCGACAAGTAAGCGCGCCATCTTGGCTGCTGAGACTAAGCCTTTGAAGAAACACCTTCTGCGGCGCGAGAAGCAGAGCGTTGCCAACAACATCAATGTTCTCGGCGAAGCTGTCCTAGGCGATGATGAAGCGACGGCGCGCTACCAATCAGTCCTCGAGATGCTGGGGCGAGAAGAAGTCACTTACATCTCGGTCAAGATCTCCAGCATCATCAGCCAGATCATTACGATCGATACCGAAGGTTCGATCGAACGCTGCTCTGGAAGACTTCGCGAGCTCTATCGAGCTGCCATGAAACGTGGGGCATTCGTCAATCTTGATATGGAAGAGTTTCGCGATCTCGAGATCACCGTCTCGCTCTTCATGAAGGTCTTGGATGAGCCAGAATTCGAACGCCTCACAGCAGGGATCGTGATCCAGGCCTATCTGCCTGATTCACACGATTACTTCAATACCCTCCTCGCATGGGCTCGAGAGCGCCATCAAAAAACTGGCGCAAGCATCAAGATTCGAGTCGTCAAGGGCGCCAATCTTGCAATGGAGAAGGCTGAAGCCGAATACCACGGCCATCAACAAGCACCCTATGAGACGAAGGCGGATGTCGATGCAAGTTACTTGAGATTGATCGATCAAGGTCTTCGCGAGGAGAACCGAGGGTCGCTTCGACTTGGAGTTGCCTCTCACAATCTCTTCCATATCGCGTGGGTCAGTGAGCTCGCTCGCACTCGAGGTCTATCAGAGATGATCGATATTGAGATGTTGGAAGGGATGGCCAATGGCGAAGCGCTTAGCATCGCCGAAAAGTTCGGCTCGGTACTCCTCTATACCCCAGTCACTCGTCGTGAAGATTTTCCGAGCGCTGTTGCCTACCTTGTCCGCCGTCTTGATGAGAATACCTCTGCAGAGAATTACCTCCGCTCCTCTTTCACGATCAAGCCCGGTAGCGCGGAATTCAAAGAGCAGCAGAATCGCTTCGAAGTCGCCGTTGAAGCAAGAAAGAATGTTAGGACGACCTCTCTTCGTCACTCCCATCAAGAAATTGCACACACTCTCTCAACCTTCAGGAATCAACCGGATGGGGATTTCACCGACGGTTCCTATCGAAAGAAACTTCAGAAATCCTTCAAAGGTGTCCTCACTGTTGCGAACTTGCACATTCCACTCGTTATTGGCGGAGAGGAGATCCTCACCAGAGAGACCGAAGAAGGTCGGGATCCGAATCACGAAGGCAAGGTTTGGTATCGCTACTCCATCGCTGATCACGTGCACATCGATAAAGCCATGCGGATTGCCACGAAATCTGCCACCAATTGGGATGCGAAAGGATCGGCAGAGCGAGGCGCCATCCTGCTCAAAGCTGCCGAAATCATGGAGGAGGCTCGAGCACAGACCATCTCGATCATGGCTCGTGATACGGGCAAGACTGCAGCAGAAGCAGATCCCGAGATCAGCGAGGCGATTGACTTTGCTCGGTATTACGCGACTAACGCTCAGAGTGCAACACGAGGTTCGACTCCGATGGGAGTCGTTCTCGTTGTTCCACCATGGAACTTCCCTTATGCAATTCCATTGGGAGGCGTCTTCGCCGCTCTAGCCGCAGGGAACTCCGTGATCTTCAAACCTGCCCCCGAGAGCGTTGCTGTCGCCTGGAGTGCGGTCAATCATCTCTGGCAAGCGGGTGTTCCGAAGGATGTGCTCCATTTCCTACCATCGAGAGATGATGAGAATGGCAAGTACCTCATCACACATGATTCAGTCTCTGCGGTGATCCTCACCGGAGGTTTCGATACCGCACGCCTCTTCCTCTCCTGGAAACCTGAGATGACTCTGCTTGCGGAGACCAGTGGCAAGAATGCAATCGTGATCACCGCTTCTGCCGATATCGATCTCGCGGTAAAGGACCTTGTCCAATCGGCCTTCGGTCACGCTGGTCAGAAGTGCAGCGCTGCTTCGCTTGCCATCGTTGATGCAAAGATCCATGACCATCCAAGTTTCACCAAACAATTGATCGATGCAGCATCATCTCTCGTTGTCGGGGCCGGAACGTCCTTCTCAACTTTGATGGGACCTGTCATCAATCCACCATCTGGATCCTTGCAACGCGCGCTCAACACTCTCGATGATGGCGAGGAGTGGCTCTTAGAGCCGAAGCCACTCGATCAATCTGGCTATCTCTGGCGTCCAGGTATCAGAATCGGTGTGAAACCCGGATCGTGGAGCCATCAGAATGAATGGTTCGGCCCAGTTCTCGCGATCATGAAATCACCTGATCTCAATACCGCCATCGAATGGCAGAACTCGACTCCTTATGGATTGACCGCCGGCATTCACTCACTCAACGAAGAAGAGTGTGAGAAGTGGATCGAACGAGTCGAAGCGGGCAACCTCTACATCAATCGTGCAATCACTGGAGCGATCGTGCAGCGTCAACCCTTTGGTGGTTGGAAACGAAGTAGCGTTGGACCGACTTCGAAAGCTGGCGGCCCTCACTACGTCGAACAATTGCGTAATTGGCCACTTGTTGTTGATGCTAGCGCCGCAGAGAAATCAGCGAGAATTTGGTGGGACCGTTCAGGTTCAAAGACTCTCTCCACCGCTGACCTGCATGTCGAGCGCAACTATCTCCGTTACCGCAAATACTCAGATCCGATTCTGGTCCGCGTCGACGCTTCAACGTCACATGCTGAACGACTCTTCATCAGTTGGCTCACACGCGAAATGGGTATCTGGATCGTGATGAGCGATAACGAGAGTCAGGATGAGATCTTGCGATTCGTCCGAGAGAACAAGGTGGGGAAAGTGCGGTGGCTCAGTAGTGAGATCCCACCAACCTCTGAACTCATCGACTTAGGTATCACCCTCGATACTCGACCCATGACCCAAGTCGGCGGTGTAGAACTGACCCGTTGGCTACGCGAACAGAGCATCGCCATCACCAATCACAGGTATGGGAATGTCGGTACCGGTCCTAATCCAACGGTCTAGAACCAGCTAGAGAATCTCGCCGAGTAGTCCTTCGACTTTGGCTCGAATCTCATCGCGAATCCTGCGGACCGTTTCGATTGGTTGACCCGCTGGATCATCGAGCACCCAATCCTCATATCTCTTCCCTGGATAGAAGGGGCAGGTATCGCCGCACCCCATCGTGATCACAACATCTGAGGCGATGACCGCAACATCGGTGAGGACCTTTGGTTGCTCGTTGGCGATATCGATACCTTCCTCCGCCATCACCGCTACTGCTTGTGGGTTGATTGAATCTCTGGGAGCTGATCCCGCAGAGAGAACTTCAACCTTGCCTTGCGAGAGATGGCGCATATAACCCGCCGCCATCTGAGATCGTCCTGCGTTATGTACGCAGACAAAGAGAACCGATGGGCTCTTATCCGTCATCGATTATTCCTTTCTCACGTTATTCATCTTTCCTACAAATCTGTTCGCTTTCGTCAGAAGTGCGAGGGCAAGCGACGCACCAACGACCTGCGCTGCAATGAAAGCCAAGACGGATTCTGGTGCAATACCGGAGAAGGAGTCGGTGAACATTCTCCCTACAGTCACAGCAGGATTTGCATAGGAGGTCGAGGAAGTGAAGAAATATGCACTCCCGATCCAGAGTGAGATCAGTAAGGCCCGTTGGCGAGTCTTGATCTTGAACCATCCTGCAAATGCAATCGTCACAAGTCCAAAGGTGGCGATGATCTCCGAGACGAAGAGATTGCTCCCCTCTCGAACCTTCGTTGAAGTCTCAAAGAGATCTCTTTCGAAGAGGAATTGTGCGATCAATGTTCCAATGATGGCTCCCGAGAATTGTGCGAAGAGATAGAAGGTGGTCTGCTTCAACTTCATCTCGCCACGGATAGTAGCCACCATTGTTACGACTGGATTGAAGTGGGCACCCGAGATGGGTGCGATGAGATTGATGAGAATGTAGAGAGTAGCCACTGTTGCAGCAGCGTTGATGACGAGTTGTAGACCGAGATCCTGAGTCAGATTCTGAGCCATGATCCCTGAGCCAACAACTGTCATAGTCAGAAACATGGTCCCGATCAGTTCTGCCACCCTTGCCATGTTCCTATTCTTCCGGCACTCGGTGATGAGAATGACCCGTCTCCGCATTCTTACGGTGAAGGGTGAATGAACAGTGAGTGAACCAGACGAAATTCAGGACTGATTCTCTCGATCCGCCTTCAAGTAGATGACAAGGGCCGCAATTGATGCCAAGAGGATCAGGCCAATGAGTACTCCATCGGGAATTCTCGTCGTGCTCTCTGCAACCTCCCGCACCTGTGGCTCCCCTTCGGCCGGTTCTGGTCTATCAGATTCGTATAGGAAGTCGATCGAGCCTCGGATGACATGACCGTCAGAAGCCACAACTCGGTAAGAGATCTCATAGCTTCCCCCGATCTCTGGTTGGGTCAGAATGGAAGCGCTCACCGTTGATTGATCAACGGAGAATTCACTGAGTCCGATGCTCTCTCCTGAAGGAGAGATGAGCTCAAAGTAGTTCGATTTGTTCTCACCAAGAGAGAGAAGTGGTTCGTTGAACTCGAGTCTTATCTCTCCAGGAAATTCTGTCAGAGTGGAACCTGCCACAGGCGTGCTTGAAACCAGGGCAGTATGCGCACCACTTGGTAGCGCGAGAATCACTGCGCCAGTTAGAACAAGTGAAGAGAAGACCAGGGCGATGAGGCCGCGCATCGGCGTGAATCTCATCATTTCTAACCCAACGCTCGCGAACATTTCTCACACAGACCAAAAATCTCAAGGCTGTGCGAGACGTCACTGAATCCGTACTTCTTCGCTGCCACCTCAGCCATCGCTTCGACCTCGGAGATCTCGATCTGCCGCGTGGAGCCACACTTCTTGCAGATGATGTGGTGGTGGTGATCCTCATCCACGCCACAATGACGAAAGAGTTTCTCTCCCTTGGGGGAGACGATGGAATCAACGTGACCTTCTTCGACGAGGATCTCCAATTGGCGATATACGGTCGCGAGGCCCAAGGAATCGCCACGAGCCTTGAGTTGCTTATGGATCTCTTGCGAACTTAAGAATCTTTCGACACCCTGCAAGTACTCGAGGATCCGAAGGCGCCTTGCAGAATTGCGACGCTTCTCCGGAATCCCCGAGTTGCTTGTCATGCCACTAACTTATCTGAACTTCCAGTTCGATTTTGTGTTGGCGTCGACAGTATCTATCGTTATTGCGAGATAAGCGCCGATGAGCTGTGAATGGCGGCTCCTGACCATGATTGTCACACGAACATTCGTTTAGTTGAAATTTCAACTAAATCTGATATTCTCCACCCGTGAGTACGTCAGGACTCTTGCCAGATCGCACTGAGATGGGAGCAGTCACGCTCTGGGTCGCGAACCTAGATGCAATGGTCACCTATTACCGAGATGGTGTCGGGCTCGAACTCCTACTCCAAGACGGTGATCGGGCAATACTCGGCTTCCAAGGTCGAGAGATCATTGTTCTTGAATCAAAACCTCAGATGCGCCATGCCAGCCCGAGGGAAGCAGGACTCTTTCACACTGCCGTTCTCTTCGACTCACAAGCTACGTTAGCGCAAGCGGTCTATTCCGTTGCTCAAAAATATCCTGGCACCTTCACTGGAAGTGCCGATCACTTGGTCAGTGAGGCCTTTTATTTCAATGATCCTGAAGGAAATGGCGTTGAACTCTATTGGGATAGATCGCGCACCGAGTGGAGTTGGGCTCATGGTTCGATTGCAATGGACACCATCTACCTCGATCCGCAAAGTTATCTGCAGCAACATCTCTCGCAAGATCCAGTGAGAGGTACGAAGAAGGTCGGACACGTGCATCTCTCGGTCGGATCCGTATCTGCTGCCGAAGAGTTCTACGTGAAGATGCTGGGATTCGAAAAGACACTCAACTGGGGTGGTCAAGCGCTCTTCGTCTCAGCTGGAAAGTATCACCACCACATGGCGATGAACACGTGGCGAAGTAAGGGCGCAGGAAAACGTCAACTTGCACTTGGGCTGGGAAATGTCGAGATCAATCTTGAGAATGAAGATCAAGTCTTGGAGACTAAAGAGCGACTTGAATTTCACAACCAGGATGTGATCTTGGCGGATCATGAACTTCGAGTTGAAGATCCTTGGGGCAATCTAATTCGAATCAGCAAGGGTCAGTAGCCTTACATCATGAGTAATCTCGAGGACTCTGCTTCCCTTTCTGAAGACTTGATGAGCCCAGAGAGAGTTTCGTTGGAACCAGTTCTCCTGCAACCTCGTCAGGTGAAGTTGAGTACGCGAACCGGAGTGACAATCGCAAGGACTCTGCCGCACAAGGAATTGAAGAAGGTCGGTGCGTGGGTCTTTCTCGATGCCTATGGACCGACCAACTCCCCCGCTGCGATGCAGGTCGCTGCACATCCTCACACCGGATTACAGACCGTAACGTGGCTCTTCTCTGGCTCTGTCCTCCATCACGATTCACTAGGAACCAGATCAACGATTCGTGCTGGGGAACTCAATCTCATGACCTCAGGTATTGGTATCGCCCATTCAGAGCTCTCCCTCGAAACGAATGAGTCCCTACAAGGTGTCCAGCTGTGGGTTGCGCTCCCCGAGGAATCAAGGAATCAGGCTCCTCACTTCGAACATCACGACGACCTTCCAAGATTCACTTCCAACGGTATTGATATCACCCTCTTCATGGGTGATTACTTCGAACACAGATCTCCTGCAAAGACCTATTCGCCCGTTGTAGGCGCGCAACTCACCATGACTGCCAATCGTGCTCTCCTACCGATTAACCCAGGCTGGGAACATGGTTTTCACGTGGCCAGAGGTAGCGCTGTCATCAATGGACAAAGTGTCGAGAAGGATGAGCTCCTCTACTTTCCACCCGGAGTCCATGAAGTGACTATTGAGTCAGCTCAGGATTCCACGATCATCATGATCGGAGGTGAACCGTTTCCTGAGAAATTCGTCATGTGGTGGAATTTCATCGGTCGCACTCACGAGGAAATAGTGGAGATGAGAGAAGCCTGGGAAGAATCAACTTCTCGATTCCCGGCTTTCACCGACTCATTCAACGAGAGAATTCCGGCTCCCGAGATGCCGAATCTGCGACTCACCCCTCGATGAATACAAGATAACAATTTAGTGAGTGCGAGCAATCACAATAATTCGTAGCTAAACACTTACATGCGACCAGTAGTCTTTCACCATGAAAATTCTCGGACTTGCTCTTGCTGCTCTGCTCTTCGTCTCTGGATGTTCGAACGAAGAGAGTACTGTCACTCGTATCGTTCCAAGTGATTGTGAATTCGCGGACGTCATCTCAGCCTTCGATGAGCAAGTTACCGGCGCTAAGTACATTCCGACTCAATGGGAACCAGCAGAAGGGACTGATCTAGCGGCCGTCTATGACGCTGGTGGCATTGCATGTTCCTACGGAATCCAAGAAGCTGAAGTTGGCGGCACCATCATGTGGGCTCCAGCCGACAAGAACGAACTATGGGCCGAGCGAGCTGCTCAATGGCAGGCATCGGGTCAAACAGCAATCGATCTCGAAGGCGTTGATGAAACTGCAGCATTCATTCTTCAAGAGGGCACCTCTGCTGATGAGATGCATGTCTGGACCATCAATATCTTGAATGACGGTATCTGGATTCAGATCGGAGCGACTTTCTTGCAGACCGTCGATGAGGCATCGGCCATCATTGATGCGGCAATCGCTGCAACTGAAGGGTAGCTGCTAGATCGCTCTGATCATGCGTTGGTAGAAACGCCCTGGTTTTCTGGTGCTTGCCTGCACTTCTCCCATGGCGACAAATCCAACTCTTTCGTAGAGGGCAATGGCCTGATGGTTGTCGACGAAGACGCCGAGGCCCTGCACTAACCAGCCACGTTCCGTTGCCTGATTATCGATCAATTCAAAGAAACGTCGCATGATGCCAAGTCCACGCGCTTTGGGATCAATCCATGTGCCACCAATCCAACATGTCGCACCGAAATCTCCACTACCTGGCGCCAGATTCTCAATCGCAAGGATCCCGAGATCTTCTTCCTTTCGAGTAGCTACAAAATAGGCATTCCTGTTGAACAACTCACGCCACTGATCTTCAGAGTAAGAACTCTCCTCCATCAAATCGCCGCCAATCATCTCAGGGCTCTCTCGAAGTGAGGCAAGCCTGAGTTCTCGAACCCGATTCCAGGAATCCGGTCCTAACTCCTCGCAGCGGATTTCAGCAGACATGAAACGAGATGCCAACTAGCTCTTCAGGCAGGGAGGAGGCCAACTTCTACGACTATGAATTGACGAGCGGGAAGTGGCATGCAACGTGATTCGCGCCGACCGAACGAAGTTCTGGCCGATCGCTATCGCACTTCGCCTTCTCGCTATCGCTGAGCGCCAATCGCTTGAAGCAACGATTATGGAATCGACAACCTGAAGGCGGGTTGATCGGTGATGGCAATTCGCCTTCAAGGATGATTCTTTCGCGAGTCTTTTCGACGACTGGATCCGGAATTGGAACGGCTGAAAGAAGAGCCTTGGTGTAAGGATGCTTAGGGCTCGAGAAGACTTCTTCTACCGGTCCACTTTCGACGATTCCACCGAGATACATCACAGCGACCTTGTCAGCCACATGCTGCACGACAGCAAGGTCATGAGAGACGAAGAGATACGAGATGCCGAGTTTCGATTGAAGTTGCGCAAGAAGATTGAGGACACCTGCCCGCACACTTACATCAAGCGCTGATACCGGCTCATCCAAGACAATCAATTGTGGTTCAAGAGCGAGCGCCCTGGCGATCGCAATGCGCTGACGTTGTCCACCGGAGAACTCCGATGGGAAGCGATTCGCATGCAATGGATTGAGGCCGACCAGCTCAAGGAGCTCTCTCAACCTAGCGTCTTGCTTCTCTTTGGGAACGTTGAAGACTCCCATCGGTTCCTTGATGGCTTCTCCGATAGGGAGCCTTGGATCAAGTGATGCGAATGGATCTTGGAAGACGATTTGCAGGTTCTTGCGCATCGCCAATCGCTCACGTGAAGTGATCTCAGCAGTGTCCTTACCAAAGACGACGATGCGACCTGATTCAGGAGCCACAAGATTCATGATTTCAAGCAAGGTAGTGGTCTTACCGCAACCCGATTCTCCAACGAGTGCTAGGCATTCGCCTGATTGAAGTGAAAGGTCAACACCATCGACGGCATAGACAGTTCCGACTCTTCGTCTCAGAACCGCTCCCTTTGAGACAGGGAAAGTCTTCTTCAGCGACTCAACCTTGAGAACTTCACTCTTGGAACTTTGGCGGGCACCTTGCCTTATTTCATCGGTCTTGAAGAGTTTTCCTTCAGCGACCAGTGTTGGAATCTCAGTATGTCGAATACACGCAACGCGACGATTTCCACCTAGCTCGACAAGTTCTGGCAACGCCCCATCGCAAGCATCGATCTTTGCTGGGCAACGAGGTGCGAAGCCACAACCGGATGGAAGGGCGACTGGCGATGGTGGCGAACCAGCGATCGAAACCAGCTCTCGCTTCTCGAAGTCATCGATGCGCGGGATGGAGCGAATCAAACCGATGGTGTACGGCATGGATGGAGACTTGAATACATCCTCGATCGGACCATCTTCAACGATGCGTCCCGCATACATGATCGCAATGCGATCGGCGAGGCCTGCAACGACGCCCATATCGTGGGTCACCATGATCACTGAAGCGCCAGTCTTCTGGCTAGCCAGACGGAGCAGATCGAGAACCTGAGCCTGCACTGTCACATCGAGTGCAGTAGTCGGTTCGTCAGCAAGGATGATCTTCGGTTGGTTCGCAATCGCCAGCGCGATCATCACGCGTTGCCGCATTCCGCCGGAGAATTCATGTGGGTAGGACTTCACTCGCTCGAATGGACGAGGAATCTTCATCTCATCGAGGAGCTCGCCAGCGCGCTTGAAGGCTTCGTCGTAGCTCACCTTCTGGTGGATCAAAATCGCTTCAGCGATTTGATGCCCTATGGTTTGAACTGGGTTGAGTGCAGAGAGCGGATCCTGGAAGATCATCGCGATATCGCTTCCGCGATGCTTCGACATCTCCTCATCGCTCAAGGAAAGAAGGTTCTTTCCAGCGAGATTGACTTCACCGGTAACGCGCGCCGTATTAGGCAATAGGCCTATCGTTGATAGCGAGAAGACTGATTTTCCAGAACCTGATTCACCGACAAGTCCAAGGATCTCGCCTGGATAGAGATCAAGGGAGACATTACGAACTGCCTTGACCTCACCTGCTTCGCTCGGAAAACTAACCGAGAGATTCTTTACTGAGAGGATTGGGGATTTTTCGTTCACTTCTTACTTCCTGACTTTGATCCAGGATCGAATGCATCGCGTAGTCCATCGCCAATGAGAGAGATCGATAGGACGGTCATGATCAAGAGTCCACCTGAGAACATGAAGAGCCAAGGGAAGGTTAATGCTGAAGCTGTTCCCTCAGCGATCAATGAACCCAGAGAGACATCAGGGGCACGGACACCGAAACCAAGATAGGACAAGCCAGTCTCGCTGAGGATCGCACCACCGACATTGAGCGTTCCGTCAATGATCAAGAGCGAGGCCATGTTTGGAAGCAGATGGCGAGAGATGATCTTTCGAGTCGGTACGCCCATGTAACGAGCGGCGCGGATGAAGTCTCGCTCGCGCAAGCTCATCGAGACGCTTCGAACGATGCGCGATGTGATCATCCAGTTGAAGGCGGCCAAGAGAACGACAAGCAATAACCACCCACTCGACTGATACCAACGCGAGAGGATCGCCAAGATCAGGAAGGATGGGAGGACGAGCAGGAGGTCAACGACCCACATCATGACTCGATCGGTTCGGCCCAAGAGATAGCCTGCTGTCGCACCGACGATCGCTGCGATTCCGGTCGAGAAGACTGCGACCAATAATCCGATGAGAAGTGATTTCTGAAGACCTCGAATGGTCTGTGCGAAGACATCCGCGCCGACTTGGCTGGTTCCGAAGTAATGACCATCTCCGAATGAAGGTGGCGTGAGGCCGCCACCATATTCCGTCTCGACGAAGGCATTGAAGTCGATGCCGTTCTCCTGCGAGAGATCCCAAGACCATGGTGAGAGATAAGGACCGACAAGTGCAAGGAAGACGATCAACCCAAGTGAGGCCAGGCCAAAGACTGCTGACTTATTTCGGAAGAAGCGACGTGTAATGAGTTGTCGGCGAGAGAGTGAGTCTGACTTCGAAACGGCGCTCTCTTCTACTTTCAGCTCTTCGCTCATCGAAGTCTCACTCTCGGGTCAAGTGCAGCCGTTAGGACATCTGCGAGGAAACCTGCAAAGAGAACGAGCACTGCTGTGAAGAGAACGATCGCAGAAACTGAATTGATGTCGTTGGTATTGACGGCACGGATGAACCATTCTCCCATTCCATACCAACCGAAGATCGACTCTGTGAAGGCAGCACCCGCGATGAGAAGTCCAAAGGAATATGCAAAGAAGGTCGCCATCGGCAGGATTGCAACGCGAAGTCCATGCTTGAAGAGCGCCTCACGTTTTGTTAGTCCCTTTGCACGTGCAGTTCGGAGATGATCGCTACCCAATACATCAAGCATCGAGTTTCGTTGCCAACGCGAGTAGAACGCGATTCCACCGAGCGTCAATGAGAGGGTTGGAAGGATCAAATGCTGTAAGGAATTTACAAAGAGGTCAAATCCACTCAGTTCTGGAGTGCTCATTCCGACGGTGTAGAAGAGCGTGAAGCCAAGAGCATCGTTCAAATACACCGCAAAGAACTTGAGCAGAATTGCAAGGAGGAATACCGGAGTGGAGAGGATGACGAAAGCTGAAAGTCCAAAGGTTCGGTCGAAGAATCCGTACTGTCTCACCGCGCTGAAGACTCCTATGAGAACACCTATGACTGCTCCTAGAACTGAACCAAGGATCAAAAGTCGGAAACTAACCCAGATGCGATTTCCAAATTCGTCATTGACCGATTCGGAGTAGACCGAAAGTCCCAGGTCGCCCTTTGCAACGCCACTGACCCAGGTTCCGAATCGTTCAAGAATCGGATCCTGATCATTCATGTTGACCTGCGTCAGGATTGAATTGATGGTGTTCTCAGGAACGGGGGGGTTTCGACCCAAGAAGTTCTCTCTCGGGTTGAGCGCCGTTGCCGCGAGCAGATATCCGGCGGTCGTCGCAATGATGACGAGGAGGAGGAAGTTGGCGAAGCGTTTGACGATAAACCCGGCCAAAACTGTCCCACTTCCACGCTCAGCCCCTAAGGGGCGATTCCAAAATTCGATACCAGGAGGTAGCATAAACGCTCAATCGGTCATTTAGGCAAATGCCGATTCCCATATGCATATGAAAGGCGTAACTGAATGAAGAAATCCTTCAAGCTCGGCTTTGCTGCCGTAAGCGCGTTGGTGCTAGGTCTCTCAGCGCTCGTCGCTTCTCCAGCAGCCAATGCTGCGGGCTCGGTGAGCATCAATGCTCAACCGGTCTCAAAGCTCAAGCAGGGCGGAACCCTCACACTCCCAATCCTCTATCCACCAATCCAATACAACATCAGCCACCCAGATGGAAATGATGCTGATGTAAGCGGAATGATGGGAATGACTCTTCCAAGTCTCATCTATTTTGATGTGAATGGAAAATTGCAGATCGACAAGAACTACGTCTCTGCATTCGAGCAGACAAAGACTTCGCCACAGACTCTCAGAATTGTCTTGAATCCAAAGGCAGTCTGGTCAAATGGCAAGAAGATCACCCTCGCCGACTTCGTAGGTATGTGGAAGGCAAACAGCGGTAAGGATGAGGCCTATCAGGTTGTCTCCACCGTCGGTTATGAGGACATCAAGTCCGTAAAGGCCGGTGCGAATGCCAACGAGATCATCGTCACGATGGCAAAACCATATCCAGACTGGCAGGCACTCTTCTCAGGTCTTCTACCAGCATCCCTCACCAAGGATGCCGCTACATTCAATGACGCATGGCGAACAAAGCCTGGTCTTGGATCTGGTCCATTTATCTTCGAATCAGCAAATGCTGATCAGACCACTGTCATCTGGAAGAAGAATCCACGTTGGTGGGGTCCAAAGCCAGTTCTCGACAAGGTCATCTATCGCGCGGTTCCACCTTCAGCTCAGTATGCAGCGTTGGCGAACAACGAGATCCAGTACATGGACCTCGCAACCGATGCTAACTCGCTGAAGTTGGCACGTGCGAACAAGAAGATCAAGGTTCACGATGTCCCAGGTGTTGGTACATGGGAGCACATCGATATGAACTCCAAGAACCCGATCCTCGCTGACGTCAATGTGCGCCGAGCGATCACCGTTGCTTTGAACCGTCAGGTCATCGCAGAGGCCAATACTGGACTCTTCGTCAAGAATGCAGTTGTCAAGAACAACCGTACCTTCTACGAAGGCCAGGGCTGCCACGTCGATGCCTCAGGTAAGTACGGAAAGAAGAACACCGCACTTGCTGATCAGCTCCTCGATAAGGCCGGTTGGACAATTGCAACCAGCGCCACCGAGAAGGATTCTGATGGAAATAACAAGGTAGTTGGCATGCGCTACTACACCGGTCCTGCAAAGGCTGGTATCGCCAAGGACCAGAAGATGACCATCAAGTTCACCTATCCAACGAACTACCCGAACCGTGCAAACGTAGCGACGCTCGTTCAGGCGATGCTCCGTGCAGCTCCGATCGGAATCGACCTTCAACTTCGTGAAGTTCCACGCGCTGATTACTTCTCAAAGTATGTGGATTCAACAATCCTCGACTTCGAGTTGGTCACCTTTGCTTGGACAGGCTCATCCTTCCCAATCTCTGGCTCAATGAACCTTTATGCGAAGGATTCTGCCCAGAACTATGCGAAGGATTCCGTCACACCAGCAATGGATGCATTGATCCAAAAGGCCAAGTCCGAACTCGATCCAGTGAAGCGTTGCAAACTGGCAAACGATGTCGAGAAGGCGCTTTGGAACAACGGATACAACATCCCGCTGTACATGTGGCCAGGAACCTCAGCAACTGCTGCGAACCTTGCTAACTTCGGATCATTTGGTCCTTCGTCTATTGACTGGACAAAGGTCGGATTCGTTAAGTAGTACAGATTCCAACTAAGAAGGCCCGCCATCTTCGGATGGCGGGCCTTCCTCTTTATGCCTATCTCTTCTTATGTCTATGCATTCGAAGCATCTGACAAAAAGTGTGCCTGATGGGTATCAGGCGTGATTCATTGTTTATTAAAGATAGAGAGTACTTTGATGCTTAATGCGATAGTTGTGTCATGAACCGCACCTTAAGAAAACTCAATCCTCGATTGATCTCGCTGTTGTCGCTACTGCTCTTGATTTCAGGTTGCGCATCTAGTGAAGAGTCACAAGAGAAAAACAGCCAACTCCCGACACCTGTGATGCTCAGCGACATGATTCCGGCAGGCGAGATTGAAATAGGTGAGACGGCAGTGCTCGTCCTTGAAGACCCCATGAGTTGGGATATGACCAACAACGACTCCGAGATCGTAGAGCTCCAGTCAGCGATTGATGATGGTCAAATGACCACCAATTTCGCTGTGATCGGACGTTCACTGGGTACTGCCAACCTCTACGCTGAACGAGATGGTGTCGGTCAATCTTTTACCGTAGAAGTCGTTGATAGGAAGAGAAATGTCAGGATCGAGATCGCGAAGAGCAGCTTTTTCGTAACGCTCCCTTCGTTTCTCGCTAAAAGAGTCGAATTCGTCGACGAAGAGAGTGAGATGACTGAATCAGTCAATGCCCTGAGTGGCACCTTGATCAACTATCTCGCTGACGATGGCCAACCTCGTTATGGATCCTTCGCATATGTACTTAGAGAATCTGATTGGGAAGCCAGTCAGAATCCCAATGAGCCACCACTGGGCAGGGAGATGGCGCGAATCGATGATCAAGTACTCGTCATCGCTGGTCCCCAGGATCTGCCCTTCAACGAGAGATACAGCGATGATGCGAATCGATTCAGTGCGCTGGCGACAATTCTCAATATAGCTGAGAATTATCAAGCCTCACGCTAAGACAGAAGATTCAATTCCTCACCATGTGAATGCTTTCCAAGTTGATAACCCTTGAGTACGTGGACTCCTGCTGCACCATGCACTGACCAGGTTGCCGAACTCTCCCTTCTCACCAAGGCAGTTAGCTCGTCGATTCCGAGCAGGGCCTCATCATGAGAAGTCTTAAGCAATCTCTGTGCTGCACTTTCAGGTATCCACCTAAAGAACTTATCGAAGTGTGGAATGACGCGAATTCTCGGGAGGAAATTGAAGCCCGGGGTCGGCTCTTGTCTCGAGAGTCTGAAATGTGGGACGTAAGTGCTCATCGCCATTGCGCCAGCGCTGCAGCCTGCTAGAGAACTGCCGCTCTCCCAGCTTTCTCTAATAGTTGTGAGAATAGGAGTACCTGCAAGAGTCTTCGCAAGATGATGAGGATCGCCACCAGAGATATAAATCAAAGCTCCCCGAGAGATGAGGTCTACAAACTTCGTTTCTTGAGTATGGTCGCGATTGAAGATCGGTAGGAAGACTTGTTCGATTCCGAGTGCATCGGCCTGAGACTTTCCTAACTGCTCCCAGTACTTGAGTCGCTCAAGGCTCTCTTGTCCCGCAGCAGTTGGAATCTGCACGAAGAGCGGATCTTTCCCTTGTCGGATTCCATCTTCGATCAGCGAGCGCTCAAGCTCTGCCATCTCTGGCAAATACTCACCAGATCCAACAAGGGCGATCGATCCCGGCATGGGATCAGCCTAATGAAGGGTTACTTGCTGCGCGCTCTGCGAGAGGAACGATTGCGATCGAAACTTCCTGACCTCTTGGGTCGATTGCTTCGCTCTTCACGTCCGTAACTTGATTGTCCACCTCGTCGTGGCTTTGACGACTTCTTCTGCGGTGCTGGTGCCGAAAGCTCTTCAGCCAAAGGGATTCCAGATGGTTCGCGAGCGCCGGTGATCTTCACTAGCTTCTCATCCATTGGAGTCATCGCCATTACCCAAGGCTCAACGCCTGCACGAAGCGTGATGCCATTGACGGCGCGTTGCTCTTGATGCGTCGCCAGTGTCACTACTCGACCAGTCTTTCCAGCGCGAGCAGTTCGACCTGATCTATGTAAGTAATCCTTGTGATCCGCTGGAGCATCAAAGTGAACGACAAGATCAATGCCGTCTACGTGAATGCCTCGAGCAGCAACATCTGTCGCTACCAAAACAGCTGAATCTTGCTCTTTGAAACGGGCCAATGTCCGGGTTCGAACGGCCTGTGACTTCCCGCCGTGGAGAGTTCCAACTTTCACACCCACTCGAGACAGGTTCTTTGCAAGACGGTCTGCACCATGCTTAGTGCGAACGAAGAAGATTGACTTTCCCTCGCGTGCTGCGATCTGGTGTGAAATCTCTGCCTTATCACCCTGACGCATCACGAAGACGTAGTGATCGGCTTTCTCCTTCGTTCCCTCAATCTGAGCAACTGTATGAGTCTTTGGATCCTTCAAAAATTGTCGAACGAGTGAATCAACGCCACGATCGAGGGTTGCTGAGAAGAGGAAACGTTGTCCATCCTTCTTTGCTTGATTCAGGATCTGCTTGACTGCTGGAAGGAAGCCCATATCGGCCATCTGATCTGCCTCATCGAGAATTGCAATCTCGAGAGCATCGAGTCGCAACTCCTTGCGATCGAGAAGGTCTATCAATCTGCCTGGAGTGGCAATGAGGATCGAAACACCGTTCTTAAGAGCGTTGATCTGCTTGCCAAACGCCATTCCGCCAGCAATGACGACTGTGTCCTGTCCGATGGCACGAGCCAAAGGTGTGAGGACTTCGTTGATCTGCTGAGCGAGCTCACGCGTAGGCGCAAGGACCAAGGCCAACGGCTGGCGAGCCTTAGCTCTACGACCTTTGAGGTTGTTGAGCATCGAAAGTCCGAAGGCCAAGGTCTTTCCAGAGCCGGTCTGGCCCTTACCGAGGATGTCGTGGCCCGCAATCGCATCAGGAATAGTCGCCGCCTGAATCGGGAAGGGAGCCTTGATTCCTTGGGAATCGAGAACCTTGATGAGCTCAGGAGCAAGACCTAGCTCGCGGAAAGTGACTTGTTTTTCGGCATTATGTAAAGACATGAAAATACGTACCAATCATCTAGACATGTATGTCTCAGATTGACTTCACGTATCTACGAAAAGAATAAGACTTACATATGAGTCAGAATTCTGACTTCTGCGTTATCGATGCGAATGCACCAATGGCATGAGGGTACCTGTATCGACCCCGAATGACCTAATCTGCCCGATTATCAGCGCGTTCTAGTCCTTTCGCGATAACTCGCAGGAATTTTTGAGATGACTTACCCTCCGGTACTTATGAGGCAGATCATTCGAGTCTTGTCGGTTTCGGTAATTTCTCTCTCGCTCTCCCTTGTCGTGACGCCATCATTCGCATCAAAGTCACCAAAGCCAGGAGCAAAGTGTCCACAAGCCAAGATCACGCAAGTATTCAACGGAAAGCTTCATACCTGCGTAAAGTCAAAGGGCAGATTGGTCTGGAACAAAGGGGTTCGCATCAAGGGCGTTCCATCCGCTTCTGTCTCACCTATTGCGACTCCAACTCCATCTGCAACGTCATCTCCCTCACCGATTTCAACGCCGACCAATTCGCCTTCGGCAACACCCTCTCCCACTTCAACTTCAGTGCTCTACACAATCGAGTCTGTCCGAGCGAACAATTCAGTATCAAGCTGCTGGACGATCATCGATGGCTTTGTCTATGACCTCACAAAATGGATTTCCCTCCACCCGGGAGGACCTATTGCGATCCGCTCGCTCTGCGGCGTTGACGGCACTGCATCATTCAAGGGCCAGCATCAAAATCAAGCAGACCCAACCAGGCGTCTTAGCTCCTATTTACTTGGGCCATTGAGCAGGTAATCGAGGCATTCATGAAGCGACCTCTCATCGCTTTGATTTTGTCCCTATGTGGGTCCTTTGTCGCGCCAAGCACAGAAGCAAACGAACTCTTAATTTGGGACCGGCTACAAGGTACGACACCCAAAGGTTACGTCCTTTTGATGCGACACAGCTTGGCACCTGGTGTGGGAGATCCAGAGAATTTTCGCCTGGGCGATTGCTCAACTCAACGCAATCTTTCGGCGGAAGGGCGTAAGGATGCAAGAGAAATAGGCGCCTGGCTGGCAAGAAGAGAGATGACGATCTACGGCGTGGAATCCAGTAGATGGTGTAGAGCCAAAGAGACTGCGGGATTATTGGGTCTCGGTAAAGTGCGATTGAATCGAAACCTTGACTCGTTATTTCAGGAAGTTGAGATAGAGGATCATCCTCAAACTCTCAATGTTCGGCGACAAATCGTTGAGCATCGCAACAAGGAAGGCTTACTTATCCTTGTGGGCCATTACGTCAATATTGCCGCAGTCACTGGCGTTGGCGTGGACTCTGGTGAAGGAGTCCTCGTGCGGGCAAACCGTAATGGAAAGATACGAGTCCTTGGCTCAACACCCGACCTCAGTTAAGGGTTTAGAGAAATCATGAATAAGCCAAAACCAGCGTAAGAAGTATTTCGATGTGAGTTTCACTTCAAGCCGGAGCGGAAAATCTTTTCTAATGGACGACCTTTAGCTAATTCATCTACCAACTTGTCCATATAACGAATCTTCTTCATCAACGGATCCTCAATATCCTCGATTTTTACGCCACAAATGGAACCTGTTATCAATTTTGCCTTTGGATTGATCTTCGCAGCTTTGAAGAACTCCTTAAATGTAGTTCCATTTTTTAGATGATCCTTGAAAGACTTTCCCTCAAACCCAGTCAGCCAAGTGATTACTTCGATGAGCTCCTTTTCAGTCCGATTCTTTCGAGTTACCTTGTGTAGGTAATGAACATAAACATCGGCTACAGGCATGTCATAAATCTTGTGTTTCAAAACTAATGGCCATTTTCTCTTAGGTACTTTGATGTTGGACCTGAAACCTTCTCCTCTGCCATGGGAACATAGTAGAAGGTGGGTCTCCAGAGGAGCCATAAGGCTTCATTAGTAGACTTAGCAAATGCTGCAGCCATTTCTCTATTCCGTTGAGCGGGAATTTCCGGTATCCATTGAGAGACTCTGGAAAGCTTGGACTGACGCCGCAGATCTTGAAGCTTGGTACCACCCTACGGACTTGAGTTCCACCAAGGGCGCAACCGTTTCAAATCTGGAAATTGGTGGGTTGTGGAGCTGCGGTGTGGAAGTCCCGGCTCACAATATGACCGCTTACTTTTTTGGTCAATACACGAAGATCATCAGGAACGAAGTCATTGAACACACGATGCATTACACAACTTCAGCAGAGGAGTTTGAAAACAAGGACTTTGCCTCTGAATCCCATCTCATTCGAATTGAATTCGAGGTTCGTGGCGAAAATTCCTGGTCCAAGTTTTCTCAGTTTGGTGAGCTTCCTGAGGGCCAAGAGAAGATGGCCCAGGCCGGAATGAACAGTTATCTTGAATCACTCGCCCAATTTCTTGCTGATTAAGAAATTACGAGAGTGGCGAAGAGTCGCCCTATAAGCCGGATTCTGTCCTTCACTCCGATTAAGGAATGAAGGGATCACCATCCATCTAGACCTGCAATCTCTTACAGGTTCAAGCAACCTACCCGATAGCTCACTTGAGCCGTTCAAACGCTATCTGCTGGGTCTTGCTCCGGACGGGGTTTACCTAGCTACGCGTATTGCTACACGTACTGGTGGTCTCTTACACCACCGTTTCACCCTTACCAACATTGCTGTTGGCGGTTTGCTCTCTGTTGCACTTTCCCGCGGATTGCTCCGGGTGGGAGTTACCCACCGTCCTGCTCATTGGAGTCCGGACTTTCCTCGGTGTATCGCTACAACGCGGTGATCCGGGCGACTCTTCAGGCCAAAGTCTAATACCACTGAAAGCTTCAACTTACTTGGGTAATTGTCAAGATGAGTGATGGAACTGCGGGGCGATCTGGGTTGGCCTGAGGATCACTCTTGAGGATTTGAAATGTGGTGTCAGGGGAAGACCAGAAGATTTCTGCGTATTGACCTGCAGCGAGGGAAACCACAAAGTTCCATGCCGCGACTTTTTTCTCTTCCTTTGCAAATTGAAGCTGCGTATTTGTCCACGGAACGTTTGAACCATTAACGCCGAGCCATATATCAACAGCGTCTATTCCGTTACTTGTCTTATAGAGCTGAGCAGAGAATTGGATGTTGTAAACACCAGAATTCGCTACTTGGATCTTGTAGCCATCAACAATCTGCACTCCATTGGCCGAATCAGTATTACTCAATTTCATCGGCGTACGCGTGTTGGCACCGTCAAGTGATTGAGTAGTTACGTCATAGAAGGAACCGTAATAAGAACCACTCACCCCCGGAATTCCCTGTACTCCTTGCGGACCCTGGGAACCTTGTGCACCCGTTGCACCTTGTGCACCGATCGGACCAACAGGTCCTGTTGCGCCGACTAATCCTTGTGGTCCAACTTCACCCTTGTCGCCTTGAGGACCCTGAGGACCTTGTGCACCCGTTGCACCTTGTGGTCCAACTTCACCTTGTGGTCCTTGCGCACCCGTTGCACCTTGCGGACCGATCGGACCAGCAGGTCCTGTTTCACCAACTTCTCCTTGTGGTCCACAAACACCTTGCGGACCAGCCGGACCAACCTCTCCAGCCGGACCACAAATTCCCGGTTCTCCAGCTGGACCAGCTGGACCGACATTCTCCGAAGCATTTGGTGAGCTGATCTCTTGCAACAAGAACTTCACAACAGAATCCGGCAACCAATTAGTCTTTCCAGTCGCTACGGACGCCAATCCTGCAATCATGAGAAAGCTGGTTGAGTAAAGCAGAATCAGACCTAGTCGCGTCAAGAGTCGAGTCCGCACTTCACCATTATCCTTGAGTTAGTCACTTTTCAGAAGTCTCATTCATATTCATTTAATGATTGAACAGCGAGAAGAGTCTCTCTAGACTGTCGCTGATATCTGAGAATGGAGAGAGAGTGACCCAAGACTTTGGCTCGGCAGAGGTAGCCGCTGCACATCGATTCCATATGCGAGGCACCGCAGCGATGGTCTTCGTCATCTATCTCTTGATGGTCGTTACTTTTCAAGAGTTCTTTCTCTTTGATCCATCGTCAGGTGAGAGCCTCACGCGAGATATCTCGCTTTGGATCTGTCTCTTTGGCTGGATCAGCGCAACTTTCCTTTCACCCTTGTCGATTCTGGGTATTGCCAAGGGCAATAAGTCGGCTTTACGTGCCATGCCTTATCTGGTCTTGATCTGGCCGCTTTCGATCATCATCGCCCAGATCACGGTCTATGCCGAAACTGGCGTCGCCTATATCGACTACCTCTTCAACTATCCCGTCTTTGTTATCACTGATATTGCCCTGCCCATCTTTCTCATGATCAAGTGGAACAACGTTCGTCGAGGGGTGCTCAAGGCAGGTTACGAGCTCTATTGAGTGATCAATGCATCTCAATTGACTCAAGCATCACCCCTTCTCGCGCATCTTTCATCTAACGCCTAGGCTCTCCATATGAGCCATCATGTCGATGCAGATTTCCTTGCACTCCCACTTACCCCCGTCAGTGACGCGGCAATACAAAGCGCCAAGTCCGCTGGGGCTTCACATGTTGACGTCCGAATCGAGCGAGTTCGAACAGGGCTGTTGAATCTTCGAGACGGAAAACCTGAGACACAAACAGATGACACTATCTCGGGGGTTGGCGTTCGAGTCATCGTGAATGGTGCATGGGGATTCGCGTCCTCACCAGAGATCACCGTCGACAAAGCGCGCGAGTTGGCTCTCACTGCAGTGGCAATGGCAAAGACGTCTGCGCCACTTTCAACCGAAACAGTCTCGCTCGTCTCAGAACCGACCTATGCGAATAGAACATGGGTCTCTTCCTATGAAGTCGATCCTTTCGCCGTCTCCGATGGCGAGAAGATTGAGCGACTAGGAGATCTCTCCAGGAGACTGCTTGCTCATGTCGCCGTTAACCACGCTTCTGCAATGTGCATGTATGTCAAAGAGCAGAAGCACTATGCCGACATTCATGGCACATCGACGACCCAACAGAGGGTTCGTATTCAAACCCAGATCGAAGCGGTCTCAGTCGGCGCTCATGGTTTTGAGTCGATGCGAACTCTTGCGCAACCGGCAGGGTATGGCTGGGAGTGGATGGGCAACGCCATTTGGGATTGGGATGCTGAAATAGCTGAATTACCCTCGCTTCTCGCAGAGAAAGTAAAGGCACCTTCTGTCGAACCAGGGCTCTATGACCTTGTCATCCATCCATCCAATCTCTGGCTCACCATCCATGAATCAATCGGCCATGCCACAGAGCTCGACCGAGCGATTGGATATGAGGCGAATTACGCGGGAACGTCCTTTGCTACTCCTGAGAATCTCAACAAACTTCAATATGGATCACACCTGATGAACGTCACTGGTGATCGCCTCACCGAGCATGGCCTGAGCACCGTCGGCTTTGACGATGAAGGCGTTGCAGCGCAGCAATGGGACATCATCAAGGATGGCGTTCTCGTTGGCTATCAATTGGATCGTCGCATCTCCGCGCGAGTGGGCCGCGATCGTTCAAATGGCTGCGCCTTCGCCGACTCACCCGCACATGTTCCGATCCAGCGGATGCCCAATGTCTCGCTCCAACCCGATCCAAAAGGTCCTGATCTCGATGGCTTGATCTCGGGTGTTGAAAATGGAATCTTGATCAAAGGCGACAATTCCTGGTCGATTGATATGCAGCGTTACAACTTCCAATTCACCGGTCAACAGTTCCATCGCATCAAGAACGGTAAGTTGGTCGGACAACTCAAAGATGTCGCCTATCAATCAAAGACAACGGACTTCTGGAATGCGATGTCGGTCGTTGGTGGCCCATCAACGTATGTCTTGGGTGGCGCCTTCAATTGCGGTAAAGGCCAGCCCGGGCAGGTGGCTGCAGTGAGCCACGGCTGCCCCGCTGCACTCTTCGAGAAAATTAATATCCTCAATACCGTTGCGGAGGCAGGCAAGTGATCACAGCACAAGAACTTATCGAGCGCGTCACCTCCGCCGCACCATTCGCAGATTGCATCGTCATCGTCACCGATTCAACGCAGGCAAATCTCCGTTGGGCCAATAGCACTCTGACTACAAACGGCGTCATCGCGAATCGATCCGTCACCGTCATCGCCTATATGGAGGTTGAAGGCGATATGGCAGCAGGATCCGTGACGAAGACCAATGTGGAGCTTCATGAGATCGAATCCGTGATCAAGGAAGCTGGCGAAGCCGCAAAGGCAGCAGGAAAAGCGGAAGATTTCGCCCCTCTTGCAAGAGATGTTGCCCGTGGACATTGGAATGAGAAGCACGCCCCAACCGGACCAGATGTCTTCTCGGCTATCGCGCCCGATCTTGGAGATATGTTCAAAGCCTCTGTGAAGGATGGAATTGAACTCTTCGGCTACGCGGAACACACACATAAGACGACCTGGCTCGGTTCAAAGGGTGGATTACGTCTGCGCTTCGATCAACCAGCGGGACGTGTTGAGATGACCGGCAAGTCGCATGCCCGCAGTAGATCGACATGGGAGGGAGTTGCAACGCGCGACTTCAAGGATGTCTCGATCCCGAAGATCGATCGCGCCATTCGTTCGCGCCTTGATCTCCAAGCGAAGAAGATCGAACTTCCCGCGGGACGTTACGACACCCTCTTTCCATCGGGTTCGATCAGCGATCTGATCACCTACCTTCTGTGGACCGCTTCAGGGCGTGATGCACATGAAGGGCGCTCCGCATTCTCCAAACCTGGTGGTGGCACGCGAGTTGGCGAGAAGTTCTCTAACGTCAATGCACACCTCTATTCGGATCCGACCTATCGTGGATTGGAATCGATTGACTTCACATCAGTTGGGGCATCGAGTGAGTTCACTTCCGTCTTCGACAATGGTCAACAAATCAGGAAGACAGAGTGGATCAAGAACGGCACTCTCACCAATTTGGTGACGACTCGAGCGTCCTCCGCGCTCACTTCACTTCCCTATGCACCGATGGGTGACAATCTCATCCTCGATGTCGATGGTGGAAGTGGATCACTTGAGGACCTCGTTTCAGGAATGGAACATGGACTCTTGATAACGACACTCTGGTATATCCGTATGGTCGATCCGCAATCCTTGTTGTTGACTGGTCTGACTCGAGATGGCATCTATCTCGTCAAAGGTGGCGAAATTCAAGGCGCGGTTAACAATTTCCGTTGGAATGACTCGCCGCTCAATCTGCTCAACAACATCGCGAAGTCTGGCGCGACGGAGATCACGCAGCCTCGAGAGTGGGCCGATTATGTGGATCGCGTAGCGATGCCCGCGATGATCATCAAGGACTTCAATATGTCAACGGTGAGCGAAGCGAACTAGTCCCAATTCATTAGAGGTCTTCGCCTCTATTGCCAGGTCGATTATCGCGAGGTCAATTAACGAAGATGGCCGCGCTCATTAGCGCTGCGAAGCGCAATGAGCCCATCCGAAGGCCAGATCGAAATGCTCGTGATCGAACAAGGACCGATATCGACATTGAAGATCGATTCAGCCGGCGTTGCCATAGCCACAGCAATGGACGTCTTGATCATGCCGTTATGGGTAACGAGTGCGATACGTTTTCCTGGGAAATCAGCAACAGCTGATTCCATGCCAAGTCGCGCTCTTGCCATACATTCTTCATACGACTCGCCACCAGGGGGCGGATATGAGGCCGTCGATAGCCACATCGCGTATTCCTTGGGGAACTTCTCTGCTACTTCAAAGATCGTCAATCCATCCCATAAGCCGAAGCCACCTTCGACCCAGGTTGGGTCGATGATCGGATCGAGGCCCGTGAGTTTGGTGATGTGCTCGGCTGTCTGTCGGGTACGTTTCATCGGAGATGTGATCAGAAGATCGGGTTGAAGTTTCTCAATCTCTTTGGCAACGAGTGCGGCCTGCCGGTGACCTTCTTCGGTCAACTCCGGATCATTCGGGCCACTACCCGAGAACTTCTTGAACGGTGTGAGTGGTGTCTCACCATGGCGAATGAGATAGAGAGTGGTCGGTACTTCACTGCCTAGGAGTCGCTCCATCAAATAATTGCGGCGAATAGGTTCGAAGGCCGTCTGAACTTCACCATCAAGCGCTGCGTTGACGAGACGATCTGCGTGCGAGTTCTCTTCTCTTGCGACCCATTGATACGTGACAAGTTCGGGGCGATGCGCGCTTCGCGCCTCCGCTGCAAGTTTTCGCATCTCAGGATGCTTGATCTGCCAACGCCCTGACATCTGCTCGACGACGAGCTTGCTATCCATCTTCACTTCTACTCGTGCGTCAGCATCCAACTCATGCACCGCCTTGAGCGCTGCAATCAATCCAGAGTACTCAGCCCAATTGTTGGTGGCAGTGCCAATCGCTTCGCTCAGCTCTTCTACGACCACGCCATTTTCGATCAGAACTGCACCATAGGCAGCGGCACCGGGATTTCCTCGAGATCCGCCGTCGGCGAAGACGATGAAGGAACGTGCCATCTTAGGAGCGCACCAGGATTCGTCGACACTCTTCACATCGAATCACTTCATCCTGGGGCAATGATTTGATCCTCGTCAACTCCACGGTATTGACCTGGAGATGACAACCTTCACATTGGCCGTTATGCAATCTCGCTGCAGCGACTCCCCCGCTCGATTCCCTAATCTTCTCGTAGAGCGATATGAGTTCACTGGAGATCTTCCCCTGGGCGACCTTTCGAGCTTCCTCCAGTTCACTACGTTTGCCCTGGATCTCATTGAATGCCAAATCCCGTTCAGCGCTCAATCTGCTGACCTCTTGAGCAAATTTCTCACGCTCCAACCGATGATGCTCCTCGCGCTTCTTGGCTTCATCGATTCGGACCATGATCTCCAATTCGACTTCCTCGAGCTCTTCTTTCCGTCGCTTCAAGGATTCAAGCTCACCTAGCAAGTTTTGGAGGTCTTTTGCCGACGCCTGACCTGAGTCGATGAACTGTTGGTCTTTGGCGATACGAGCATCCACCTGCTCCACATCAGAAGCTGAGCGATTGAGTTCAACTTCGATATCTGACTTCTCGGTCGCACTGGCAATCATCAACGCGTTATGTGTTTCGAATCCTTCACTCGCCTTTGCTAGTTCTTTGAGAACTGGGTGAGTCTTCTCCTGATGTGCGAGACGAGCGAGCGAAGAGTCGATCTCTTGGAGCTCAAGAAGGCTGTTCTGCTCTGCCGGTAAAGACTTCATGACTTCATCCTAGTTGCCTGTCTAGAGAAGAACTTTTTCCAGGGCCACTTGAGCGCATATGAGAGTGCGGTTCCAATCACAAACGCCCACATCAGATCGACGGAAACGGTGATCATCGCAGTTGTGAGGAGGACTGTGCGCCCTTGCCAGGTCGTCTGCAGCGCTTCGCGAATAGAGCGTGGATTGGCGATACGTAGCGATGTCCCAAGCAACACTCCACCCAAAACCGCCACTGGAATGACCGAAACGAGATCAGAGAGTACGACGACGAATCCAAGTAAGAAGAGTGCATGAAGGGCTGCAGAAGAGCGATTTGTTGCACCCGCAAAGACATTGACGCTGGTTCTAGCAATTGCTCCCGTTGCAGGCATACCGCCGACCATCGATGCACCGACCGTTGCGATTCCTTGTCCGATCAACTCTCGATTCGGATCATGTGGTTCGATCTCCACCCGCCTTTGTCGATGAGCCATGGCATCTGCCATACGCGCCGCCAACAAGGATTCAATTCCACCTAAGAGTGCGATGATGATCGCAGCCTTCGCAAGTGCGCCGATCGGGAAACCCGAGAGGATCGGCTCAAAACGGAAGAGTCCATCGAGTGAGATCTCACCGATACGAACCAGGTCGAGGTGGAGCGTAAGGATCGTGACAAGCGTTACCGCAACGATACTTGCCGGAATCTGAGCCGCTTTTGAGTACCTCTTTCGCAATTGAGACCAGACCCACTTAACCAAGAGAGTCGCGGCCACGGCGGAAACTGTCGCCATCTCCAGCGAAGACCATTGAACATTGTCGAGGGTAGCAAGGAAGATCTCTAGAGCTCCCGCGCCATCACCCTTTTCGACATTGAAGATCAGCGGTACCTGCTGCATCGCAATGACGAATGCGATTCCTATCGTGAAACCCTCCAAGACTTCCCACGGAACTCTCTCCATCAGGGAGCCTGCTTTGAAAAGACCGAAGGCGATCATGATCAATCCAGCAAGGATCCCAACAATAAAGAGTGCTGAGATACCTAATTGGGCAATCAACGGGATCAATACGACGGTCATCGCTCCCGTTGGTCCACTGACTTGATAGTTCGATCCACCAAAGACGGCAGCGAGGAATCCGGCGACGATGGCAGTGACTAAACCGGATTGCGCTCCTGCACCCGAAGTGATGCCGAATCCAAGAGCCAACGGCAGAGCAACAACGGCCACCGTCAATCCAGAGATGATGTTGATCGATTCGAATCTCTTGATCACTTTCGTATCTCCGGTTTTTGGAAGAACTTCTTCAGTAGCGCGACTGATTCAACTTCACGAAAACCTGCAACGACCTCTACTTTATGAAGAGCCCGAGGATCACGTAAGAGATCCAAGACCGATCCCACGGCTCCAGCCTTCTCATCCCATGCGCCGAAGACGACTTTCGCAATCCGTGATTGTTGAATCGCACCAGCGCACATCGCACATGGTTCGAGAGTCACAACGAGAGTGCAACCATCCAGACGCCAATTTCCCAATGCTCTTGCAGCTGACTTGATTGCAACGATCTCTGCGTGGCCGATGGGATCACCCAGGAGTTCGCGTCGATTGCTTCCGATGCCGACCATTCGGCCCTTCGAATCAAGGACCACCGCCCCAACGGGCACATCACCTGAAGCCTCAGAGGAGAAACGTGCTTGTTCCAATGCAATCGTCATCGCCTCGTCCTGGTTCACGAGGGCATCTTCTCGCATATCTGACGCTCGCTAACGAATTGGGCAAAGAAGTGCATCGCCTGATCAGTGAGTTCAGGAGAGTAAAGTGCTCTCCTATGCGCGTTCATGTCGCCGATCATCCGTTGATCACCCACAAACTGACCGTCCTTCGGGATAAGCAGACCAACTCACAGGTCTTTCGTCACCTTGTCGAAGAGCTCGTGACTTTGCTCTCTTATGAGGCAACTCGTGATGTGAAGATCCATCCCGTTGATATTGAGACGCCAGTGACCAAGACCCGTGGCGCGATGCTCTCACTTCCCCGTCCCGTGGTCGTTCCGATCCTCCGTGCCGGACTTGGAATGCTTGAGGGCATGATGCGAGTTCTTCCAAGCGCTGATGTTGGTTTCCTTGGCATGGTCCGAGACGAGAAGACGCTCCAAGCATCGACATATGCCAATCGTCTTCCCGAAGATCTCAGTGGACGACAGTGTTATGTTCTCGATCCGATGCTCGCAACTGGTGGAACATTGGTCGCTGCTTTCAATTACCTGATCGAGCGTGGAGCAAAAGACATCACAGCAATCTGTCTTCTCTCTGCACCGGAGGGAGTTGCAACGGTAGAGAAGGCTTTCGAAGGCTCAGATTTTCCGATCACGATCGTCACTGGAGCGATTGATGAACGACTCAACGAACACGGCTACATCGTTCCTGGTCTAGGCGATGCAGGTGACCGACTATACGGAGTGGTCTAGAAGGAAGTAAGGAATAGCAAAGCCATGAACACTTCCCCCGGTTATGCGATCACGATTCGCATTGAAGGAAAACCTGAATTCCATCCCGTCGCTGAAATCACATCGATTCTGACCCGAGAAGGTGCCGCGGTCACAGCTGTCGATGTCGTCGATTCCCAATTGGATCTGGTCGTCATCGATGTCACCTGCGATACCGTCAATCAAGAGCATGCCGATAAGGTCACCGCAGCCCTTAGCGCATCACCGATTCTCAATGTTCGTAAAGTCTCTGACCGAACCTTCCTGCTGCACCTTGGCGGAAAACTAGAGGTCAATTCAAAGGTACCGCTGAAGAATCGTGATGATCTCTCCCGCGCCTATACGCCAGGTGTTGCACGGATCTGTCAGGCGATCGCCAAGGACAAGAGCGATGCTCGAAGGCTCACCATTAAGAGAAATACCGTGGCAGTTGTAACCGATGGCTCTGCAGTTCTAGGCCTTGGAAACCTTGGTCCTGAGGCGGCTCTTCCTGTGATGGAAGGAAAAGCAGCGCTCTTCAAGCGTTTTGCTGATGTCGATGCTTGGCCCGTCTGCCTAGATACCCAAGATGTCGATGAAATCGTGCGAACCGTTCAACTCATCGCTCCGGTCTATGGTGGGATCAATCTCGAAGACATCTCAGCGCCACGTTGCTTTGAGATCGAAGCGCGCCTCAGAGAACTTCTCGACATCCCAGTCTTTCATGATGACCAACATGGCACAGCAGTCGTTGTCCTTGCGGCCCTTCGAAATGCACTCAAGCTTGTAGGCAAGGACCTTATTGACGCGAAGATCGTTCTCAATGGAGCAGGGGCAGCGGGTACTGCCATCGCGCGCCTTCTCGTCCTCGCAGGAGCAAAGAACATCATTGGATTTGATCGACAGGGTGTGATTGACAAGAACCGCGAATCATCGAATGAGATGCGCCAATGGTTCATCGAGAATTGCAACCCTGAAGGGTTCTCTGGAAATCTCTCTGAAGCGATGAAAGATGCAGATATCTTCGTCGGCGTCAGTGCCCCCAATGTTCTTACCGAAGCAGATGTCGCTTCTATGGCGAAGAATTCGATCATCTTCGCATTGGCCAATCCAGATCCAGAAGTTGATCCAGTTATTGCGCGAAAGCATGCTGCGGTCGTCGCCACTGGCAGAAGTGACCAACCAAATCAGATCAACAACGTCCTCGCCTTCCCAGGTATCTTCCGAGGTTTGCTCGATGCCGGGGCGCAACAGATCACAGATGAGATCCTCGTAGCTTGCGCAGATGCAATCGCTTCATGCGTCAGCGAATCCCAGCTCAATGCCTCATTCATCGTGCCAAGCGTCTTCGATGTGAACGTTGTGAAGGCGGTAACAGAAGCAGTGAAATCTCACGCCAAGGGGTAGCTTCCCGACGCTTCACTTCACGCTCGTTAACTAAGGACGAGAAGGTCCCTCATGAAACATGCTGTACGCGAAGATGATGGGAGACTTCTCGAAAGCCGTCATAGCGGTCACCTCTCCGAGAATGACTGTATGGTCATAGGTTTCAAAGGTTTCAGTTCGCTGACATTCAAGGCGAGCAACGACTCCTTGCAAGATGGGTGTGCCGACCTCTGAAATCGCACAATCCAGCCCCTCGTACTTGTTGGGGACTCCCTTTCTTGCGAACCGCTCAATGAGATCTTGTTGATCATCAGCCAAGAAGTGAACCGCCCAATGCTTCGCATTGACCCAATGTTTGTAATTGCTCGACGAATGATCGACCGTCCAGAGAAGCAACTTCTTGGCAAGCGAGATCGACGTCAATGAGTTACAGAGGATTCCGATGGGCTGCTCTTCATCGGTTCGTGTCGTGATGATCGCTACCCCTGTTGGCCATGACGCCATGACCTTTCGAAAGGATTGCGGATCAATTTCGCCTGTATGTGAGGACATGGGAGAAGTAAAGGATGAAAGCAGTTCAGGGTCAACTCATCAACGAATCTCTTCGCAATCACTAGACTTGCATCGTGAGATTTGGCATCCATTCCGAGCAATTCCAAAACAACTACAGTGAAGAGGAGAATCGATCCTTCACTCAAGAGTTCGGTGCGATAACTCACGCGATGGCTGAATTGATGAGTAACGGAGTCATCGCGAGCGACCCACAAGTTCAAGCAGTCGTTAAGAAGCACTATGACTTCTGTGCCAAGTTTTGGCAACCCACGCGAGACGCTTACAAGTCTCTTGCAATGAGCTACATACTCCCCTCGCCTTACCGCGATTCATACGAGTCCGTCGCTGAGGGGCTGGGTCAATTTCACTACGACGCGATCGTCATCTGGGCAGACGAGAATCTCAAGTAGTCAAGATCTTCAAAAACACCTTTTCAGAGGTGTGATGATTACTTCAACTTTCCGATCTTGAGGGTCTCAAGCCAAGCCTCTGGCTCGCTCTGACCACCATGTTCATCAAGAAAATCTTCAGAGGCGTTCACGCCACACATTTCCTTGATGGCCGAAGAACCAGCAGGGTGCCGATTTGCAAAACTAGTAACGTCGTAAACGAATCCAT